>Ga0164243_10001909_pt1 | contig 34941 bp, 22 predicted proteins | sample OricompcompostOP_FD_108781 | JGI IMG/M metagenome (GOLD analysis project Ga0164243, IMG submission 108781) | Organic Plus compost microbial communities from Emeryville, California, USA - Original compost - Organic plus compost (OP) | ecosystem: Engineered > Solid waste > Mixed feedstock >...
AGTGAAAGGTGAATAGTGAAAGGTGAAGGGTGAAAGGTGAATAGTGAATGGGCTGGAATGGTTACATAATGCAATCATTCACCTTTCACCCTTCACCTTTCACTTTTTCACCCTTTCACAAAAAAAGAGCAGGTAACTTGACAGAAACCTGCTGTACATTTAACACGTTATGAACGTGCAGCCGCTTATGTGCTTAAGCGCTGCATTCTCTTTATCTAAAGTCAGCAATTATTTAATTGTTACGAAGCCGGAAACCATTATTATGCATATGCATTCATCCAGTACAGAAACTTATATGGTGCTCTAAGAATGATAATTAAAATGGGTTAGCAGCGAGTTATATTGCTCTGCCTGATGCATAATAACGTGGTTTTAACAAAAATTAATAATAATGTTCCTCATAACCTAATTTTTTATCAAAAAGTTTTGTTTTCCTCCCTTCAGGGGCACCGTGCTGTTGTGCCATATAAAACGGCCGGTAAGCGAGGCCGGTAAAGTTACCTCTGCAGCTATGCCGCTGCTCCCTGTTCGTTTTAGCGTAACCGTTATATCGCCCAGCGGATGCGGCATGGTGCCGGATACTTCCTGCAGACCACCCAGCGCAGGCTGTATCTTCACGGCTGTAAAGCCCGGCTTGTCCGGCATAATGCCACAGATCGTGGCCAGGAAATCATAGTCCGGGCTGGCGCTCCAGGCATGGCAATCAGAGCGGGTAGGCTCCGGGTTCTCTGCAAAAGTGGTCAGTCCCATTTGCAGCATATCCCGCCAGGGCTGCAGCTGCCCGTAATACAGGTGGGCCATGCCGGCCTTTTTCAATGCCTGGTTCAGGTAAAAACGGTAGTAAAAAGTAGCCTGGCTCAACGTGGTATCATCCAGCACCCGGTGCATAACGGCCTTTTCCTGGCGGGCCGGTATGGCGCCTGCCAGCACAGCCATAATGCCGGCATGTTGGCTAAAGGTATTGCGCGCCGGCGTATTGGCCATTTCCTGGCGGGCCGGGTCAAAGCAAAGCCGGTAGGTGGCCTCATTCAGCCGGGCAGCCAGCTGGTCATAGTGCTGCGCTTCCGGCTCCTTACCGTAATACCGGAACAGGGCAGCGGCCTGCTGCAGCGTATAGGCATACTGCAGGGTGATCACGGCAGAGTGGCCATCCGTAGCGCCGTCCGGCACGCCGTTGGGAAATGCCCGGTTCCAGTCTACAAAGCCCCACCATTGCATAGGCCCCAGCATGTGCTGCTGCGGGTCTATATGCTTTTCGTACCAGTCCAGTACGCCGCGCGCCGCTACCAGGTATTGTTGCACAAAGGCATCGTCCTGGCGGTGCATCCAGTAATCATAGAGCATGGATACCCAGTACAGGGAAAAGGGCGGTATCACCTGCAGGCGGTTACTGGGATAACGGCCCTGCGTCAGCCCCTCCGGTACGCGGGAACAGTAGAAATCATGAATAGCCTTGCGCATCAGCCGGTCGTCGCCGGTCACGTATAAGGATATGAGCGCCTGTATACGGGTGTCTCCCTCATATTGCAGCTGCTCGTAGTAAGGGCAGTCAAAATAGGTTTCGCCGGCACAGAGGCGGGCCGTGCGCCAGCCTACCTCCCAAATGTCCTGCAGGGAAGGATCATTGCTACTGAAGCGGGCTTTGCGCTCAAAGGGATAGCCGGTGTAGATGCCCAGCAGATCGTTAATGATCAGCGGCTCGGGGCCGGTAGTAATGTCCAGCTGCAGGTAGCGGTAGGTACGGAACCATAATGGCCGGAAAGTGCGCTGCGCGCCGCCGTCCGGTTCAAAAATATCGTAGTTGCCCAGGATCTCCCGGCCGGCCACCTCGTTGCGGTTGCCTTTTTTGCCGTTGCGGAACAGGGCCTCTGCATAGGTCATTTTAATGGTGCTGCCAGCCCCTTTGCTCACGGTCAGCTCCGGGTAGGCCACGGTGTTAAAGGTCTGGTCCAGCAGGATGCTCACTGTTCTATGAGCCGGTATGGTAAGCGGCGCAGTGCCTGCCAGGAGATCATCCGTAGCAGTAATGCCGCCTGCCTGCCTTACTTTTAACAGGCGCTGCGGGGTTTCTTCCATCAGCGGAATGCTGCGGGGCACCAGCGTCCACAGGTTGTCCGTACCATGTCCGGCCGGCACCGGGGTGGTCACCTTTACAGCGGGCTGCCAGCGGCTGTCGTCATAGCCCGGCTGCTCCCAGCCCCAGGGGTAGGCAGCTCCCTTTACATGATCGCCCGGGCCTATTACCATGTAGGTGCGGAGGCGCTGCATATTATCCGTGGAGCAGGGCGTGTAAGCTGTGTCCACCAGCACTTTCCAGGAAAGGTTGGTATTTACGGCCTGCTCCTTGTCCGTATCGCCCTGCACTACCAGGGCGGTCTGGTTGGATACCTGCGCTACCGGGGCATGCACGCCCATGTTCCATACCAGGGCGGCCAGCACATTGTTGCCGGCCTGCAGGTAGGGTGCAATATCTACCGTCTCAAAGTTCCAGTTATACAGGTCGCCGCGGGCAGGGCCGCTGCATACCGGGCGGCCATTTACCCAAAAGCGGTAGCGGTTGTCCGCGGAAAGATGTATGATAAAGGAGGATGGCCTGCTATCCAGCGTAAAGGTCTTGCGGAAATGATACACGCCATAGTCGCGGGGGGCAATACCGGGGGCCGATATCCAGGCAGCAGGCCAGGAGCCTTTCAGCAATGCGGGATTTACCGGCAGTTCCTGTGCGCAGAGGCGGATCGTCATTAAACAGCAAAAGGTATGGAGTAGTATACGCTTCATACGTGGAACGGAATGTGCAACAGTATTGCTGCAATATAAAGATAACGGGTAGCAGGGGTTAATTATCCTATGGTGTCCTAGTAGGCAGCATCCGGCAGCCGGTAACCGGCTGCCGGATGCCTGTTAAAGCCCTACGTTAAAGCCCATGCGGAACAGCGGGCGGTTCTGGTAGGGAGAGCGGGTGTCCTGTATCACGTCGTACAGCACCATGATATAGAAGGCGGAATTGCCGGCGCCCAGCGGTTGCGAATAGCCGCCGCCCAGCAGGAGGCTGGGCACCCCGTAGCTGGATTTAACGGTCTGCTTGGGATCTACCGTATAATCGGTCAGCTTCTCGCTTACATAGTTGTATTCCGGTTGCGCCTGCAGGAACAGCATTTCCAGTGGGTAGATACGGCCCCACACGCCGCCGCCAAATACGGTGTAGGTGTACCGGTAGGCGGTTTCGTCGCTGTTGATATACCGCTCCCGCTCGGAAGCGTACTGCGCATTGATGCTGACGCCGGCGGCAAACAGCTCGGAAAAACGGTATCCTATCAGTGGCGAGATATTCACATTGGTATAATCGCCGAAGATGAGGCCCAGGGAGCCCCCTATCATCAGGCGGGAAGGATCAAAGCCTTTACGCGCGGTATCTGTTGTGTAATACTGTGCATGGGCCAGCTGGATACTACCCAGGAATAAAAGGCATAAGAGCAAACGTTTCATTCGTTATTTTTTTATTTTTTATTGGTCTCATGGAACCTCGCCTTATCAGGCAATGTACCTGCAATGCTGGCGACGCTCGCTTTCATTCGTTATTGTTTTTCGTTTATCAGTCAAAAATCTTTCCCCTGTTCAATATATGCTGCGGGTCAAACACCTCCTTGATCTGCTTCATCAGCTGCAGGTGCGCCGCCCCGAACATCACGTCCATATAGGGCTTTTGCACCAGGCCTATGCCATGCTCGCCGGAGATGGTGCCGCCCAGCTGCTTTACCAGCCGGAATATTTCGCGGATGCCTTCCTTCAGCGTACCGTTCCATTGCGCGTCTGTCAGCTGCCCGCGGATAATGTTCACATGCAGGTTGCCATCGCCGGCATGACCATAGCATACGGAATGAAAGCCGTATTTCCTGCCTATTTCCTTTACGCCTTTCAGCAGCACAGGCAGCTCTGCGCGGGGCACCACGGTATCCTCCTCCTTGTACACGGAGTTGGCCTTTACCGCTTCGGCCACGCGTCTGCGCAGCTTCCACAATTCCTCCTTCTGCTGATGGTCCTCTGCAAACAGGATCTCCCTGCAGTCAAATTCCGTTACCACTGCTGCAATGCCTTCCATTTCCTGCATCAGCACATCCGGGTAGTTACCGTCCACCTCTATGAGCAGGTGCGCCTGCACGTCGTCCCCGATCTTTACAGTACTACTGTCCACGTAGCGGCTTACCCATTCCAGGGCATCGCGCTCCATGAACTCCAGGGCGGAAGGCGTATATCCGGCCCGGAAAATGGCGCTGACCGCTGCGCAGGCATTTTCTGCGGAGCGGAAAGGCACCAGCATCAGCAGGTCATACCTGGGCAGGGGAATGAGGCGCAACACTATTTTGGTGACCACGCCCAGCGTACCTTCGCTGCCTACCACCAGTTGCGTTAAATTATAGCCGGTGGAATTTTTCAATACATTGGCCCCGGTCCATATCACCTCACCGGAGGGAAGCACCAGCTCCAGGTTCAGCACATAGTCCCTCACCACACCATACTTAACAGCTTTTGGCCCCCCGGAGTTCTCGGCAATATTGCCGCCGATCAGGCAGGAGCCGCGGCTGCTGGGATCGGGCGGATAAAACAGCCCTTTTTCCCTGACAGCGTTCTGCAGCACTTCGGTGATCACCCCGGGCTCCACGGTCACCTGCAGGTTGCGTTCGTCTATGTGTATAATACGGTTCAGCCGTTCGGTGGAAAGTACTACCCCGCCCCATTGCGGCAGTGCGCCGCCACTCAGGCCGGTGCCGCCGCCCCTGGGCGTTACCGGCAGGTTTTCCCGGCTGCACAGCTGCATGATGCTGCTTACCTGGGCAGTAGTATCCGGCTTCAGGACCACCTCCGGCAGATAATGCAGGTCTTCTGTTTCATCATGCGCGTACCTGTCCAGCGATTCCGCGTCTGTCAGCACATTGGCCGCTCCTGCAATGTCCCGGAACAGTTCCAGGTGCCGGGCCTGTAGCCGGGAGAAGTTAGTCATGTAACAAAGATAAATGCTAATGTGATAATATGCTGATGTGCTAATGCTGCGCAGCAAATGAACCTACTTGCTCATCATCAGCACATCAGCACATTAAAAGGACGGACAAAGCGTGGCCCTGCGGGCGCTGTTAAAGCTGCGGTTTGGATACAGGCCGGTATAGATAATGCCTATTTCGTAAGCCCCGCGGCGACCGTTGGAGGCAGCCAGCTGGGAAGTGGTAACATCATAGCTGAACATCATCCTGACCCGGGCTATCTCATAGCCTACCAGGAACACGGCCGCATCGTCAAAGCGGTAATAGGCGCCGCCAAACACCTGCTTGGTGCCGTCGCCGGAAAGGTTATAGGCGGCATTACCGCCCACTACCATTTCGCGGGAGCCGGCCTGCCGCCCGTAGTAAGCTGCCGGGTTCACGATCACCTTGTCGCTGAGCTTGATAATGGCATTCAGGAAACCGATATAGCGCCGGGCTATCTGGTTATTGCCTTCGTAAAAGCTTTCCCGGGGCTTGTTCACATGCTGCACGGAAAGGCCGCCGTTAATATAGATGTTGTCCGTAGGGAAATAGGCATAGTTCATCCCCACCTGCATGTCAAAGTAATTCACCTTTGACTGGGTGATGGGTTCTGCCGTGGGCAGCTGGGAGTCAAAGAACTTCCCGTTCCACTGGTCGCCAAAGGTGAGCTTGCCCAGGTCTACCCGCTTGTTGGCCGAACCCACGTTAAAGCCCAGGGACAGCAGGCTGCTCTGCCCCAGCAGCTGGTGATAAGCTACGGAACCGTATACCTTGGTGGAAGACAGGTTGCCACTGCCCGCCACATCCCGCAGGATCACGCCGCCCACGCCTACCCAGCCGTAGGTGAGCCGGTCCCGGAACAGCTGGAAATCGGCAAAGGCAGACATGGTCTTGTAAGGCACGGGTACGCTGGCCCACTGGTTACGGTAGTTGATCCCCACGCGGTAATTACCGTCGGGGATAAAGCCCGTATTGGCAGGGTTGGTGGTAAGCGGGGAATTGAAGAACTGCGAAAAATGCAGGTCCTGCGCTGTTGCCTGTGCTGCTGCGAACAGGAGCACCACACCGGTGATACAATATTTTACTTGCTGCTTCATAGCACATCATCTTAATAAGGTTATGTTTCCTGTCTTGGTGGCTGTAGTTCCATCGCTGAACGTAACGTTCACGGTATATGCGTATGCATCCATGGGTTGTATCGTGCCTTTGAACCGGCCATCCCAGCCTGTGTTGGGATCGTTGGACTCAAATACGAGCTGCCCCCAGCGGTTGAATATCCTGAAGTTGAAATTTGCAATACCGAATCCGCGCACCATCAGCACATCGTTCATACCATCGCCATTGGGTGAGAAAGCGTTCGGTATGTCGAACAAAGGTATCACAATAGCGGCTACCTGCCGGCACACAGTATCCGTACAGCCGGCAGCGTTAGTAGCCAGCAGGCATACATCGTAGGTGCCGGTCTTGTTATACTGGTGCATTGGGTTGGTCTCGGTAGACACCTGCCCGTCGCCAAACTCCCACAGGTAACTGACAGCGCCAATGGTCTGGTTCACAAAAGTGGTAGGCGTATTCTCCACGGGCTTCGCCGGCGTAAACGAAAAGTCTGCCGAAGGCGGCCCAAACACGGTGATCGTAACGCTGGTATCATCCCGTATGTTACAGGTATTGTTATCCACTGCTTCCAGGCTTACCGTATAGGTGCCGGGATTCATGTAGGTATGGGTGGGATAAGGTTCACTGGATACCGGGCTGCCATCCCCGAAGTTCCAGGTAAAGGTCTCGCCACCCGTGGTGGTATTGTTAAAGTTTATGGTAGCAGGCGCGCAGGAGCTGTCCGGCGCTATAAAGCTGGCTACCACGTTGGCAGCTACACGTAATGGGATGGTATCGGTATGCGGCGCATTACAGTAGTTGGTGTCTATGAGCGTAAGCATCACGTTATAGATGCCGTCTGTCTGGTAAGCATGCCGCCAGCTGCCCAGGCCCACGGTATCCGGGGGCGTACCATCCCCGAAGTCCAGTACAAACGACTGATCCGTGAAGGGCTTGCCGGCCGGCGCTACAGAGTTGTTGGTAAACTCGTACAGCAGGTCCTGGCAGGGCTGCAGGCGGGTCTGGGTCAGCTCTACCTGCGCCTGGTCCTCGCGTATGCGTACTTCAGTATAGGCGGTATCGCAGCCGTTACAGCTGGCAGGATCGCATTTTACCAGCCTTACCGTGTAATCGCCTATCTGTGTATAGGTATGCGTCACGGTATCCTGCGTGCCGCTCACTTCAGGAGAGCCGTCCCCGAAATTCCAGGTCCAGGTCTGGGCAGGAATGCTGGTGGTATCTACAAAAGTAATGGTGGCCGGTACACAGTAGTTCCGCTTGCGGTCCAGGGTTTTCACGCCGGCCTTTACCCCGTCCAGGTTAAAGGCGATCTTCAGGGAGCCCAGGTTACAGAAAGGAGGCGGCGAGCTGGCATAAGCTCCCGGCGTGGTAGGATAGCGGGGCTTGGCCTGCGTGCTGCTAGACACATTGCACCAGGCGCAGATGCCCTGGTAGATCACTCCGTTGCGGTCAAAGCGGCTGGTGCCGCCGTCCACATGCTCGTAAAGTCCGTTACCGCCAAAGAAGCTGGCAAACAACACATCGGTGGCGTCCCGCTGTAGCACGAAAAAGTAAAAATCCTGGTCGTCTGTGGTGCGCTGCAGCGGGTTCTTGGTAATCAGCCCGCTGGTACCGGAGTTGGGATAGCGCAATGATTTATTGATGCCGCCGCCCCAGCCGGAAACATACACGTTCTCGCAGCGGTCCACCAGGAACGCTACGGGCGACAGGCTGGGGTCCGTGGCCTGCTTGCCAAAGGTGGTGGAGTACACAAAGGCAGACAGGTTAGGCTGCAGCTTGGCGATAAACTGTTTGGAATTGTCGTTATAGAAAGTAGCGGTGCCGGCCGGCTGCTGTATGGGCCACCGGCCATCCGTGGTGCCCATTATGTACACAAAGCCATTGGCGTCCAGCTGGATACCGTATACCTGGTCGGCGCCAATGTTGTCCGCTCCCATAAAGGTGCTCTGCAATATGCTGGTGCCGTCGCTGGTAATGTGCGTGATAAAGCCGTCGCAGATACCGCCCCTGTAGGAAGGGTAAATGCTGCCGCCGGTGGTCCGGAAATTGGCGCTGGCCGTGCCACCGGCTACATACAGCGAGCCGCCGTTCAGCGCCAGCACATAGGCGGCGTCCTCCTTATCCCCTCCTATATAGCTGGCCCATACCAGGTTGTTACAGTCCGGGCTTATCCTCATCACCACGCCGTCCTGCGAGCCGCCATAGCCGGCCTGGAAAGCGCCGCTGGTTACCGGGAAGTTGCCGGAGCGCGTGCAGCTGGCTACAAAAACATTACCGGCCTCGTCCAGCACTACCTCGCTGCGGGCGTCGTCGCCGTAGTTGCGCAGCAGTACCCAGGCGCCGGCCTGCCGGTTCTCCCGCATGTTCACCCCGTCATCAGAGCTGCCGGCTACGCAAATGGAGCCAATGCGGGCAGTGCCGGTGGCGTTGAGCTTTACAACAGCAATATCCCAGCCGCCGCGGGTGCCTACTACCGTAGTAAAGGGGAAATTGGAAGAGGTGGTGCGCCCGCTGATCACCAGGTTGCCCTGCGCGTCCGTAAACAGGCTGTGCGGCTGCTCGTCGCCATTGCCGCCTATATAGGTGGCATATACCAGGTTGCGACCATTGGGGGTGAACTTGCTGATGCCAATATCAAACTGCCCGCCCTGGAAAGCATTCTGCACAGCACCGGTAGTAACCGGGTATCCCTGCGCCCATACAATGCCGCCGCCATAAAAAAAACCCTGGCTGTCATACGTGGCGGTAAAGCCCCAGTTATCCGCCCGGGAACCGGACACGGTGGAAAAAACATAGGTAGGATCTATTACCAGCGGGTACTGCGGATCATACTGGCCGGACACTTTAAAGCCTACGCGGGTACCGTTCAGGCGGTAGTGCACCTTTACGGGCACACGCTGGTTGTTGATGTACTGGTAAGCATAAGGCATCAGCTCCGTGGTGGTGCCCACGGAGGTGGTGATCTCCAGCTGGCCTTTTTTCAGAGCCAGCTTGCTGGCGCCGGTATACTGCAATTGTATAGCATCCGGGTTGGCGCCGGGATGCACAATAAGATCGTATTTCAGCAAGGAGGCCTCGGAATATACCTGCATGTCAATGCCGGGATACAGCGCCTTGTACATAATGCGCTGGTAGGACCGGACATTGGACCGCCACCTGGTGGAGTCGCTGCCAATGATATAATTGCTGTACCCTTCTGTGGGCTTGTCTGGCAGCACCTGCGGGCTGGAGGAGGCGTTCAGGAAGGTCACTTCGTAGGCATGCCCTCTTACCACGGGCCTGGGCGGCTTGGCAAAACCGGGCACTTCTTTTACAGGGGCAGCAGCGGCAGGAGCGCCGGCCGCCTTTTTAGCGTCATAGTCCACGGAAGGGGGCGCAGAAGGCTCTGCATGGCCATGCAGGTACTCGGTCAGCTTTACATAGTCGTCCTTGTTCAGCAGGTAAAAGGTAAAACCGTTCTTCCTGAGAAAGACAGCGCCGCCGCCGAGGTCCGTCCTGTATAAAAAATCTCCCTCCCACTGACCTTTGTTCTCTACAAACTGCAAAGGTGTGAAATTACTGTTCTGCTGTGCTTGCGCCTGAGCCGGCAGTCCTGCAATCAGCCAAAGAGCAACACTCAAAAAACCGGCGCGGAAAGTAAAGTTCACGGAATATATTTTATGTTTTTTCCTATAACTAATATACTACAATTAACGGGGAAAGAAGCAGAATTGTTACTGTCAGGGGCAACATTCATGCACTCAATAAGTTACAGTTATACGGAAGAAGCGGATAAACAGGTTGTATAATGCATAACACAAAAATTAATGAGGTTGCTGTCGGCGGCGGACAATAATTAAACGTCCGGGCCGTTGCAAAAATTGTTGTATGAGGGCCTTTTATCTTAACAGGGTGATACTGCCGTTCTTGTTGGCCCGGGTCCCATCGCTGAACTCAATGTACACGGTGTAGGCATAAGCGTCCATTGGCTGTATCGTGCCCTTGTAGCGTCCGTCCCACCCAATAGCCGGGTCGTTGGATTCAAATACCAGCTGTCCCCAGCGGTTGAATATCTTCAGGTTGAATTTTGCGATACCAAAGCCCCGTACCAGCAGCACGTCGTTCATCCCGTCGCCGTTGGGAGAAAAGGCGTTCGGCACGTCAAACAGCGGGATAACGATGGCGGCTACCTGGGTGCAGGCAGAATCCGTACAGCCTGTCTGGTTAGTTGCGTAAAGGCACACGTTATACGTGCCGGACTGGTTATACTGATGAACCGGGTTGGTGGCTGTAGACACCTGCCCGTCCCCGAACTCCCAGAGATAGCTCACCGCCCCTATGGACTGGTTCACAAAAGTGACGGGCGTGTTTTCCTCCGGCTTGTCGGGGCTGAAGGTAAAAGCTGCCGTAGGCGATTCGCTGACAAAAACGGTCATGGCAGTATCATCCTCCAGGTTACAGGTATTGTTATCCACCGCATGCAGGGTAACGGTATACGTACCGGGGTTGGCGTAAGTATGGGTAGGATAGATATCCGTGGACACGGGGCTGCCGTCCCCGAAATCCCAGGTAAAGCTTTCCCCGCCCCTAGTAGTATTGTCAAAGCTGATTTCTGCCGGGGCGCAGGCGCTGTCCGGCATGGGCACAAAGCTGGCCACTACGTTGGCGGCCACACGCAGGGGAATGGTATCTGTATGCGGCGCGTTACAATAGTTGGTATCTACCAGGGTGAGGGTGGCGTTGTAAATGCCGTCCGCCTGGTAGGCATGCTGCCAGGTGCCCAGCCCTACGGTAAGCGGCGGCGTACCATCCCCGTAGTCCAGTATGAAGGACTGGTTGGTGAAAGGCTTGCCGGCCGGCGCTATGGAATTGTTGGTAAACTCGTAGCTCAGCGCTTCGCAGGGGTCCAGGCGGGTAGCTACCAGGTCTACCGTGGCCTCATCAGCCCGTATGCGTACCTCCGTATAGGCAGTATCGCAGCCGTTACAGCTGGCCGGATCGCATTTGATGAGCTGTACAATATAATCGCCGGTTTGCATATAGGTATGGGTTACCGTATCCAGGTTGCCGGTAACCGGCGCGGTGCCGTCCCCGAAGTTCCAGGTACGGGTCTGGGCAGGCGTGCTGGTAGTGTCCACGAAAGTAACGTCTGCCGGTACGCAGTAGTTCTGCTTGCGGTCCAGGGTTTTGATGCCGGCCCGTACCCCGTCCAGGTTAAAGGCGATCTTCAGCGCGCCCAGGTTACATTGCGGCGGGGCAGTAGAAGAATAGGCTCCCGGCGTGGTGGGATAGCGGGGCTTGGGCCCGCTGCCGCACCAGGCGCAAATGCCCTGGTAGATCACCCCGTTGCGGTCAAAGCGGCTGGTGCCGCCATCCACATGCTCTTCGAGGCCGTTACCGCCAAAGAAGCTGGCAAACAGCACATCAGTAGCATCCCGCTGCAGTACAAAAAAGTAAAAGTCCTTGCCGTCCGTAGCATTCTGCAGCGCTCTTTTCACGGGCAGGTCCCTGGTGCCGGAGTTGGGATAGTGCAGGTCCATATTGATCCCGCCCCCCCAGCCGGAAATGTATACGTTCTCGCATTTGTCCACCAGGAAAGCTACCGGTGAAATGCTGGGCAGCTGGTTATTCTTGCCAAAGGTGGTGGAATACACAAAAGCGGAAAGGTTGGGCTGCAGCTTGCTGATGAACTGCCTGGAATTATCATTATAGAAAGCAGCGGTGCCGGCGGGCTGCCGGGAAGGCCAGGTGCCTTCGGTAGTGCCCATGATATACACAAAACCGTTGGCGTCCAGCTGTATCCCGTACACCTGGTCTGCCGAAGGATTGTCTGATCCCATAAAGGTGCTTTGCAACACCGTAGCCCCGTCATTGCTGATATGCGAAACAAAACCATCGCATATGCCGCCGCGGTAGGCAGGATAGATGCTGCCGGCAGTGGTGCGGTAATCCGGGCTGGCTGTGCCCCCGGCTACATAGATGGTGTTGCCGCTAACCGCCAGCACATAGGCGGCATCCTCTTTGGAACCGCCTATATAGCTGGCCCACTGCAGGGCAGTGCAATCCGGCGTTAGTTTCATCACCACGCCGTCCTGAACGCCGCCGAAGGAGGTCTGGAAAGCGCCGGAGGTCACCGGGAAATTGGAGGAGCGGGTACAGCTGGCTACGTATACATTATCGTTCCCGTCCACCACTACCTCGCTACGGGCGTCATCTCCATAATTACGCAACAGCACCCAGTCGCCGGCGCTCCTGTCTTCCCGCATATTCACCCCGTCGTCCGAGCTGCCGGCAATACAAAGCGCGCCGATACGGGCGGTACCGGCAGCATTCAGCTTTACCACGGCTATATCCCAGCCGCCCCTGGTGCCTGCCACATTTGTGAACGGGAAGTTGGACGATGTAGTACGACCGCTGATGATTAGGTTGCCCTGCGAGTCCACGATCAGGCTGTGAGGCTGTTCCACCCCGCTGCCGCCTAAATAGGTGGCATATAACAGGTTTTGCCCCGTGGGATTGAACTTGCTAATGGCAATATCGATCTCTCCGCCCTGGAAGGCATTCTGCACGGCGCCGGGCGTAACAGGATAGTTGCCAGGGCTGAAACTGATACCGCCCCCGTAAAAATTGCCCTGCGCATCGTAAGTGGCCGTAAAGCCCCAGTTATCCGCCCGGGCGCCGGACACGGTGGAAAAAACGTAGGTAGGGTCTATCACCAGCGTGTACTGCGGATCATATCTGCCGGACACTTTAAAGCTCACCCTGTTGCCGTGCAGGCGGTAAGCTACCTTTACGGGCACACGCTGATTGTTGATATACTGGTAAGCATAAGGCGGCAGCTCCCTGGCAGTGCCTACAGAAGTAGTGATCTCCAGCTGGCCTTTCTTTATCTCCAGCTTGTTAACGCCCGTATACTGCAGCTGTATATCATCCGGGTTGGCGCCGGGATGCACAATAAGATCGTATTTCAGGAGGGAAGCCTCGGAATACACCTGCATGTCAATGCCTTTATACAGCTCCCTGTACAGCACATTTTTGTAGGACTTTACGCCGGTGCGCCATTTCGTAGAGTCATTGCCGATAAAATAGTTGGAGTAGGCGTCCAGTGGCTTGTCCGGCACTATTTCCGGCTTAGGGTCAGCGCCCAGGAAGGTCACTTCATAGGCATGCGCCTTTATTACCGGCGGCTGCGGTTTGCTTTGGCCGGGCGTGGACGACCGAACCCCGGCATTTGTACTGGCAGCGCTTTTGGCGTCATAGTCCACATAAGGCGGCTGATCCATACCGGTGCCTGTATGGCCGTGCATATAATCATGCATCTTTTCCATTCCATCCTTTTCCAGCAGGTAAAAGGTGAAGCCATGCTGCTTCAGGAAAACGGTGCTGCCGCCCAGGTTTGTTTTATACAGGAAATCGCCCTCCCACTGGCCTTTGTTCTCCACAAACTCCAGGGGAGTGAAATTAGTGTTTGCAGGCGTTTGCCCCTTAGCAGGCCGGCTTTGCACCAGCCCCAGCGAGATTCCTAAAAAAACGGCAAGGGAAGTGATCTTCAAGGGAATATAATTTAAAAGTCCACAGCCACCATATTACGGACCGCAGCAAAAATACGGTGGCCCGTAATGGGGGACTGTGGACAGATTTACGACTGTATAACGTTAAAACCCTCAGGAAATTTTGCTCCATTGGGATTTTCCCCGCTGGGCAGCCAGAAATTCCTGTAAGGGCTGGTTCTCCGGCAGCGCCAGGTCCGGGTCTTCCTGCAGCAGCTTTTCAGCGCAGGCGCGGGCCGCGTCCAGTATGGGCTTGTCCTGCAGGATATCGGCCAGCTTGAAATCCAGCATACCGCTCTGGCGGGTGCCTTCCATATCGCCCGGGCCGCGCAGCTCCATATCCTTTTCAGAGATAAGGAAGCCGTTGTTGGTCTGCACCATTACATTGATCCTTTCTCTGGAATCGTTGCCCAGCTTGTAGCCTGTCATCAGGATGCAGTAGGACTGCTCTGCGCCCCGTCCCACCCTGCCGCGCAGCTGGTGAAGCTGGGACAGGCCAAAGCGCTCGGTGCTTTCTATCACCATTACGGAGGCATTGGGCACGTTTACGCCTACTTCAATCACCGTGGTGGCTACCATGATCTGGGTCTCTCCCCGGGCAAAGCGCTGCATGTTGGTTTCCCGCATGTCTGCCGGCTGGCGGCCGTGCACCATGCTGATGTAATACCGCGGTTCCGGGAAGAAGGCCTTCACCTCTTCATAGCCTTTCATGAGGTTCTCGTAATCCAGCTTTTCCGAATCCTCTATTAACGGGTACACAATATACGCCTGCCTGCCTTTTCTGATCTCCTCCCGTATGAACTCCATTACCTGCGGGCGCTGGTACTCCGTGCGGTGCATAGTGGTGATGGGCTTGCGGCCGGGCGGCATTTCATCTATCACGGACACGTCCAGGTCGCCATAAATGGTCATGGCCAGGGTGCGCGGAATGGGCGTGGCGGTCATCACCAGTATATGCGGCGGTATGGTATTCTTCTGCCAGAGGCGGGCGCGCTGGGCCACGCCAAAGCGGTGCTGTTCGTCTACAATGGCCATGCCCAGGTTCCGGAACTGCACCTCGTTCTCCAGCAGGGCATGGGTGCCTATCAGGATGTGCAGGCTACCTTCCGCTGCTGCTGCCAGTATCTCTTTACGGGCCTTGCCTTTTACGCTGCCGGTAAGCAGCGCTACCTTGAGCGCCATCCGCTCCAGCAGCTCCGCAATGCCTTTAAAGTGCTGCTGGGCCAGTATTTCCGTAGGCGCCATCAGGCAGGCCTGGAAGCCGTTGTCAATGGCCAGCAGCATGGTGAGCAGGGCCACAATGGTCTTGCCGCTGCCTACATCGCCCTGCAGCAGGCGGTTCATCTGCCGCCCGTTCATGGTATCCTGCCTTATTTCCTTCAGCACCCGCTTCTGGGCGCCGGTAAGGGGGAAGGGCAGGTGATGGTTGTAAAAGTCATTGAAATGCGTACCCACAGAGCCGAATACAAACCCCTGGGACTGCCGGTGCCGCCGGATCTTGAGCCGGCATATCCGTACCTGGGAAATGAACAGCTCCTCAAACTTCAGGCGACGGCGGGCCTGCTGGGCCTCTTCTTCGCCGGCCGGCAAATGTATCTTGAAAAAGGCCAGGGGCCTGGGCAGCAAACGGTATTGCTGCAATATGGAGGCAGGCAGGTTCTCCGGGATCTCCAGCGGCGACAGCTGCTCCAGCAGGTGGAAGGTAAGCTTCCCGATAGCCCGGGCCGTGAGCCCCCTGGCTTTCAGCTTTTCCGTGGTGTAATATACCGGCTCCAGGAACTGCTTACCGCTGGCAATATCTTCCGTGAGCAGGTCCATTTCCGGGTGCGCCATCTGCAGCACGCCGTTAAAAAGGGAAAGGCGCCCGTATACCAGGTAAGCCACCTGCTCGCGCAGTGATTGCTGCATCCATTGCCAGCCCTGGAACCACACCAGCGCTATTTCTCCTGTTTCGTCGCGGAGGGTGGCCACCAGCCTTTTACCGCGCTTCTCTCCCACTGTTTCCAGGGAGGTAATACGGCCCCGTATCTGCACATAGTCCATTCCGCCATGCAGCCGGGCTATTTTTTCCACCTTGGTACGGTCTACATAGCGGAAAGGAAAATAATGCAGCAGGTCCCCGAAGGTATGCAGGCCCAGTTCTTTACGCAGCAGCTCGCCCCGCTGCGGTCCTACACCCTTCAGGTACTCGATGGGATTGGATAATATGGCTGAACGGGTTGATATAATTTAATCTGCGATTGCTTCCAACTTACCTTCTGTAAACAGTTTCATCCACTCCGTGGTCACGGATTTGGGACGTTCTATCGGGAGGGCCAGCGCGCGGTCCCAGCACAGGGAAGCCAGCACGCCGAGGGCGCGGGATACGCCGAACAGCACAGTATAGAATTCATACTCCACAAAGCCATAATGCACCAGCAGCGCGCCGGAGTGCGCATCCACATTGGGCCAGGGGTTCTTTACCTTGCCCAGCTCCTGCAGTATGCCCGGCACCGTGTCATACACCATCCACACAATGCGCACCAGTTCGTCGTTCTGCAGGTGTTTCTTGGCAAATTCCATCTGTGCGGTAAAGCGCGGGTCTGTCTTGCGCAGCACGGCATGGCCATAGCCCGGCACTACCTTGCCTTCTGACAGGGTTTTACGCACATACTGCTCTATCTGTGCCTTGGTGGGAATACCGCCGCCCAGTTCCTCGCGCATGTTCAGTATCCACTTGATCACCTCCTGGTTGGCAAGGCCATGCAGGGGGCCGGCCAGGCCGTTCATACCGGCGGCAAAGGCCAGGTAGGCGTCGCTGAGGGCAGAGCCTACCAGGTGCGTCGTGTGCGCGCTTACGTTACCGCCTTCGTGATCGGCATGAATGGTCATGTACAGGCGCATCAGCTCCTTGAAACCATCATCGTCATACCCCAGCATGTGGGCAAAATTGGCAGCCCAGTCCAGCATGCCGTTGGGCTGTATATGGTGGCCGCCCTTGTACTTGCGGCGGTATACATAAGCCGCAATATGCGGGAGGCGGGCAATCAGGTTCATGGCATCCTCGTACATATAGCTCCAGTAATCCTTTTTGCTCATGCCTTCTGCGTAAGCTTTGGCAAAAACGGATTCCGTCTGCAGGGCCATAATGCCTACATTGAACATCGTCATGGGGTGCGTGCTGATGGGCAACGCTTCTATAGCATCAAATACATAATTAGGAACGTGAGAACGGCGGGCCCACATACCGGACAGATACTGCACGTCTGCTTCAGTAGGCAGCTCGCCTATCAGCATGAGATAAAACAAACCTTCAGGTAAGGGCTCCGCGCCACCCTGCGCTTTGGGCAGGTGCTCTCTCAGCTCAGGAATGGAATAGCCTCTGAAACGTATACCTTCATTGGCATCCAGCAGGGAGGTTTCTGATACCAGCCCGGTAATACCACGCATACCCTGGTATACCTGCCCAATAGTAACCTCATCTATTTTCCTGCTACCATGATGCTTAATCAGCTCCTTTACTTCGAGACCCAGCTCTTCGGCCTTTACCTTGAATTTTTCTTTTATGTATCCCATATCTGATACTATAGTTTGGTAAGTAAAACAAAATCGATCAATTGTCAAAAGTAATGATTTGTTAACGAAGTTACACCTCTTTTGACTGTGTTTAGTGGCCGGGGGCCTGCTGCCGGCAAATGCAAAAAACTGTCGTACAGCTACTTAGCCCGGCAATAAAGGGATCGGACAGCTTTATTAAAGAAATGTGAATTTTTCATTATTTAGGCGCTCTCATATACAGCCAGACCGCCAGACCGCCAAACAAAAAGTTGGGTATCCATACGGCCAGCAGCGGGTTCAGGTTGGCTTTGGTAGAGAATACGGTGGAAAACTGCAGGAAGATAATATAGCTGGCGCTGATCACAATCCCCAGGGCCAGGTGCAGGCCGCTGCCTCCCCTTACCTTGCGGGAGGCAATGATGGCCCCGATAAGGCTCAGGATCACCACTGCCGCGGCCGAAGAGGTGCGGCGGTATTTTTCCACGTAAAAGGTGTTCAGCCCTTCAGCCCCGCGCAGCTCCTCCCGCGCAATATACCGGTTCAGCTCCGGGGTGGTCATGGCTTCCTGGATATTTCTTTCCTCCACCAGTTCCTTGGGAGTCAGCGGTATTTTCAGCGCGGTGTCCTGCTTGTTCCACCATTGCTCCTTCAGCCCGTTGATGCGGCGCATGGATACATAGTTGAGCTTCCAGGTGCCGCTGGTAGAGTCCCATATGATACGGTCTGCGCGGAGCTTGAAGGTCATGTCCAGCCCTTCCACCCTTTCCAGCACAAAATTGCTGCCGCCCTTGTAGCTGGGATCGTAGGAGCCAAAGGTCACATAGGTAAAGCTGTCTATACGGGTGGTCCGGTCATACTGGGTTTTGCCGGCATCCCGTGACTTGATATAGGTATTCTCAAAAGTAGTACGGATGCGGTTGGCATTGGGCACCGTCCAGCGGTTGCCCAGCCAGAGGAGGCCGCCGAACAGGAAAGCGCCTATCCAGTAGGGGCGCAGGAAGCGCCGGAAGCTTACCCCTGCGCTCAGGATGGCAATGATCTCCGAGCGGTAGGCCAGCTTGGATGTAAAGAATATAACGGAGATGAATATGAACAGGGGAAATAGCAGGGCGGCAATATGGGGAATGAACCCGAAGTAATAGTCCACCACGATCGTTCTCAAAGAAAGGTTATGGGTCATGAAATCATCCACCTTTTCCGTAATGTCGATCACTACTGAAATAACCAGCAGGATCATGAGGGAATAAATGAATGTGCCTATGAATTTGCGAAGTATATACCAGTCTATTTTTGTCATAGCAGTAAATATAGGGAAAAGTGAATAGTGAAAGGTGAAGGGTGAAAAGTGACTAGTGAATAGTGAAAGGTGAATGGGCGGGAAGCGGAACATAAGGCAGTCCTTTCACTATTCACTTTTCACCCTTCACCTTTACAGCCTCGTTTGCAATTGCCCGACCATTGTTGCTTTCCAGGAGGCATAATTGCCCGCCAGTATCTGCTCGCGGGCGGCCTTTACCAGCTGCAGGTAAAACGCCAGGTTATGAATGCTGGCCAGCTGCATACCCAGGATCTCGCCGGCAGCAAAAAGGTGGCGGAGATAGGCTTTGGTGTAGTGATTGCTGGCAAAGCAGTCCGTCTGCTCATCCAGTGGCGAAAAGTCGGTCGCCCACTTCTTGTTCTTGATGTTGATCACGCCCTGCCAGGTAAACAGCATACCGTTGCGGCCGTTGCGGGTAGGCATTACGCAGTCAAACATATCCACGCCCAGGGCAATGTTCTCCAGGATATTCCAGGGGGTGCCCACTCCCATAAGATAGCGGGGTTTATGGGCAGGCAGTATATCGCATACCAGCCCGCACATATCGTACATTTCCGCTTCCGGCTCCCCTACGCTGAGGCCGCCAATGGCATTGCCGTCGCACTCGCGGGCGGCAATTTCGGTAGCGGAAATGGTGCGCAGGTCCTTAAAGGTGCTGCCCTGCACAATGGGAAACAGCGATTGCCGGTGGCCCCAGGCGGGCTGCGTTTCCCGTATGCGCTGTATGCAGCGGTCCAGCCAGCGGTGGGTCAGCTCCATAGACCGGCGGGCATAGCGGTACTCCGAAGGGTAGGGCGGGCATTCATCAAAAGCCATAATGATATCCGCCCCTATCGTTCGCTGGATGTCCATCACACTCTCCGGGGTGAACAGGTGACGGCTGCCATCAATATGCGACTGGAACACCACTCCTTCCTCCTTGATCTTGCGGTTGGCCGCCAGGGAAAACACCTGGTAGCCCCCGCTATCTGTAAGCAGGGGACGGTCCCAGCCGTTAAAACGGTGCAGGCCCCCGGCTGCCGACAGCACTTCCAGGCCGGGGCGCAGGTACAGGTGGTAGGTATTGCCCAGGATGATCTGCGCCTGCACATCGTTGCGCAGCTGCTCCTGGGTAACGGCTTTTACGCTGCCCACCGTGCCTACCGGCATAAAAATGGGCGTGGCAATGGCGCCATGGTCCGTAGTGAGCATACCGGCCCGGGCGCGGGAATTGTGGTCTGTGGTAATAAGATCGAACTGCATAAAACAGGGCAAAGTTAATGTGCTGATGTGCAAATGTGCGGATTTGCAGATGAAAAAATGCAGCGACCCGCTCCGGATCATCTGCACATTTGCACATCCGCATATTTGCACATAATTTTTCCCCATCGATAGACAGATAAACAAAAACATATATATTTGTCCCCAATATGTCGGAAAGCCTGGGTTTAATCGCCTTTTATGTTTTTGCTACCATAGCCGGTATACAGGCACTGTACTACCTGATCTTTTTTTCCCGTGTAGCTTTTTATCGTCGCAGGTTCAACAGCGACGAAACACCTGACCACCGTTTTTCCATAATCATCTGTGCCAAGAATGAGGAGCTGAACCTGCAGAAGAACCTGCCTACGGTGCTGCAGCAGCGGTACGGCTCCAACCTGGCCCCTGATTACGAGGTAATTGTGGTGAACGACAATTCCGAGGACGACACCAAGTATTACCTGCGCTCCATAGAGCCGGGCTATGCCCATTACCGCCATATAGAGCTGAAGCAGCAGGCCAAGTTCATTCCCGGCAAAAAATACCCCTTATCCATTGGCCTGAAGGGCGCGCAGCATGAGCATGTGCTGCTGACAGACGCGGACTGCAAGCCTGCCAGCGTTAACTGGCTGTCTATCATGAGCCAGGGATTCCGGGACGGGAAGGAGATCGTGCTGGGCTACGGCCCTTATCACCGGAAGCCGGGTTTCCTGAACAAGGTGATCCGCTACGAGACCTTTTTCAGCGCCCTGCAATACCTTTCCTTTGCCATGGCAGGCATCCCCTACATGGGCGTGGGCCGCAACCTGGCCTACAAGAAAGAGCTGTTTTTCCGGCACAAGGGCTTTACCAACCACCAGCACCTTGCCTCCGGCGATGACGACCTGTTTGTGAACAGCGCCGCCAACAGCCGGAACGTGGCCGTGGTGATCGACAAACAGGCCTTTACGTACTCCGAGCCTAAAACCAGCTGGGACCGGTGGTTCCGCCAGAAAACGCGGCATATGTCCACCGGCAAGCATTACCGTTTCGGGCATAAGCTCCTGCTGGGACTGTTTTCCCTGACCCATTTCCTTTTCTATCCTGCTTTTATTGTCAGCCTTTTTTACCAGCCCTTGATGGAGTATACGCTGATCGCATTCGGCAGCCGCCTGCTGGTGCAGACCGTGATCTCTTTCTTTGCGCTGCGCAGGCTGGGCGAGGGCGACCTGTTTAAGCTCTCCTGGTTCATGGACCTGTTTATGTGGCTCTATTACATTATCTTCGCACCCGCACTGTTTTTCAGGTCAAAGAACAAATGGTGAAAATCAGCTGTTAGCGATTAGCGGTTAGTCATTAGCTAAATGCTGACAGCCAATCGCTAACTGCTATTATGGATATTATCCTGAAATATTTCTCCGATTTTACCCCTTTGCAGCTGCAGCAGCTGACCGCGCTGGGCAGCCTCTACCGGGAATGGAATGAAAAGATCAATGTAATCTCCCGCAAGGATATTGACAGCCTGTACGAAAAGCATGTGCTGCACTCGCTGAGCATAGCGGCCGCTACAGGCCTGCCGGCCGGCATGCAGGTGCTGGACCTTGGCACCGGGGGCGGCTTCCCGGGCATTCCGCTGGCGATCTTCTTCCCGGAAGTGCAATTTCACCTGGTGGACTCCATTGGCAAAAAAATAAAAGTGGTGGAAGGCATTGCCGCTGCCCTGCAGCTGGCCAATGTTACCACTGCCCATATCCGGGCAGAGGAGATCAAAAACCGCAAGTTTGACCTGGTAGTATCCCGGGCCGTAGCGCCCCTGGGGAACCTGTGGAAATGGAGCAAGCCCCTGCTGCAGAAAAGCAGCCAGCGGCCGGCCGGCGCACCCGGCGGGCTGATCTGCCTGAAGGGTGGCGACCTGGCGCAGGAAATATCTGAAAGCGGCTGCCGGCCGGCCCTCGTGGATATCTATAAGCTGTTTCCCGAAGAATATTTTAAGGAGAAGTACATTGTAGTGGTAAAAAATTAATCCGTTTCCAGTGTTACATGCCGGATACCCAGGTGCTCCAGCTCATGGCGCAGGGTGTTTTTGAGCTGCGCCACAGCGGCACGGTCCAGCTCCTCGCTCACCACCAGCTGGGCGGTAAGCGCATTTTCCGTAGTGCTCATGGCCCATATGTGAATATGATAGATATCCTTTACCCCGGGCACCTGCAGCGCTGCTTTGCGCACCTCCTCCATATCAATACCAGGCGGCACCGCGTCCAGGGAGAGGCGCAGGCTGCTGCGCAGCAGGCCCCAGGTGCTGTATACGATCACGATGATAATGAGCAGGCTCACCACCGGATCTATCCAGTACCAGCCGGTGCCCATAATAACAAGGCCGGCTACCACCGCTCCCAGGGATACCAGGGCGTCCGCCATCAGGTGCAGGTAGGCCCCCTTTACGTTCAGATCGCCCTCCTTGTCCTTGAAAAAGAGGAAGGCTGAGGCAGTATTCACCCCGATGCCGATACCGGCTACAATGGCCATGGTGCCGCCCTGCACCGGGGCGGGATCAGTAAAGCGGCGCAGCGCCTCGTAGGCAATGGCGACCACTGCCACCAGCAGGATCAGGGCATTCAACAACGAGATCAAAATGGTACTTTTGCGATAACCGTAGGTGTAACGGGGGCCGGGCTTCATGCGGGCCAGCCGGAACGCCAGCAGGGAAAGGGCCAGGCTGGCTACGTCGCTGAGGTTGTGCCCGGCATCCGACAATAGTGCCAGGGAACCGTTCAGCAGGCCCACCACAAATTCCACTATCACAAAGCCGAGGTTCATGGCAATTCCCCAGATAAAAGCCCTGTTAAGGTTTGCCTGCCCGGCCGGCATATGGGTGTGCTGGTGATGGTGAGACATGATATAAATTTAAGGAAGTAGGAAGCAGGAGACCGGGGCAGCGGGATGTATGACAAAAAAATGAAGAACCGGTAAAATATCCTGTTCATTCCTTCGTCTTCCTGATTAAGATGCAAAAGTTGCTCCTTACAAAGACAGCTATGGCCTTGGAACAAAACGCGCGCATACAGGAAACCGTTCAAAAGGAGCGCAAGCGTTTGCTGCACTTTATCCGGCAACGGGTAAATAATGTAGCGGATGCGGAGGATATTTTGCAGGACGTATTTTACCAGTTCACCGAGTACCTGCGGCTGGGCAGCCAGATAGATTCCATTACAGGATGGCTGTTTGCCGTAACCCGGAACAAGATCACCGACTGGTTCCGCAAAAAACGGGAGCGCAGCTTCTCCGACAATACCCTGGAATACGAGGGCGAAGAAACGCTGTTCCTCTCCGAAATACTACCTGACCATACCTCCAGGGCAGATACGCCCATGATGCGGAAAATGCTGGCCGAAACCATTATGGAAGCCATAGAGGAACTGCCGGCCGAACAACGCGAGGTATTCCTGCAACACGAGGTGGAAGGCAGGTCCTTCAAGGAAATGAGCGCCGAAACAGGGCTGTCCATTAACACACTGCTGTCCCGTAAACGCTATGCCGTGCTGTACCTGCGGGAACGGCTGGCCGAGTTGTACCGGGAACTGCTCAATGATTAAAAAAATAAAATATTAACAGATGAAACGTAAACCAGGGTTGGGCGTACTGAAATTTATTCTCCTGGGAGCGCTGTTCCTCACCGTATTGGGCCTTGTGGTAATGAGCCTCTGGAACTGGCTGGTGCCCTGCCTTTTCCATGGACCGTTCATTACCTTCTGGCAGGCGCTGGGATTATTGTTGTTGGGCAAGCTGCTGTTTGGCTGGCACGGGCACCACCACGGCGGTGGCTGGGGCTGGAAACAGCGCTGGAAGGAAAGAATGCGCCGGCGCATGGAAGCCATGACGCCCGAAGAAAAGGAGCGGCTGAGAGACCGCTGCCGGCAGCGCTTTGGCGGCGGCTTCTGGGAAGACAGGAAGAAATAATGTGCGGATATGCGGATGTGCGAATGATAGATGAATGAGTACTGTTTAAATATATAACTATGCACGCCATTCTTGAACAAACCAAACCGTATGCTATGATAGGTATATTCAGGACCAATATAGCAACCCAGGAAGACCGGCAGCACATGATCAACGCCATACAGGCCCACTTTGATATAGGCACCTGCTATGTGGACCTGGAGGATTGTGACAAAGTGCTACGCATTACCGACATGAAGGTGGACGAATACACCATGATCGCTTTTGTAAGGGAGCAGGGCTTCCTGTGCGAAATACTGGATTAAAGCGGGAAAACGGGGAAAATTTGCGTAACTTATATACATGAGCGCTTTCCCCAGAATGCTGTTGACATACAGCAGGTACCTGCTGTCAGGCTGCATATTTTTTACCGGCATGCTGCTTCCTTCCATCACCGCCTCGCAGGAATTTCCCAAAGGCTGGGTATTTCCACTGGAAGCAGGGCAAGGCGCCGTTACCGCCTTTGATCATACCCCCGATCTGTACCTGGGCAGTCTTTCTTTTACACCACAATACACTTTAATAGCAGGCCGGCTGCGTGCGGGCGCTACCGTAGGCGGCGTGTATACCGGCAAGCGCGTGTACGGCATAGCAGGGCCGCACCTGGCCCTGCTGCTTACCGACCAACCCAGGGTGCTGCAAAGTACGGTACTGAATGTACAGCTGACAGCCCAACATTGCTGGGGCACGGGCGAACAGCAGCTGGCCGGCGGCGGGCTCACCGCAGAGCTGGGGCAGCTGGCCACCTTTTCATTAAAGGCCCTGCGCGACTATCACCTGGGTACCTGGTGGCTGAGCGCCGGCCTGGGCGTACAGCTATTCAGCAAAAAGCCTTCGGACAACCCGTTTGAAGACATACGGTAAGCCGGGCATAAATAAAATGTACGGTTATGGGAAAAACAGCTTTAGTAGTAAGCGGCGGCGGCTCCAGGGGCGCCTTTGCGGTAGGCGTGGTAAAATACCTGGCGGAAAACCGCCCTGATATCCAATTTGATACACTGTGCGGCACCAGCACCGGCGCTTTGATGCTGCCCCTGGTGGCGCTGGACGAAATAGCGCTGCTGGAAACCCTGTACACCACCAAAACAACTGCCGATGTGATCCTTACCGGCAATATCGTGAACCGCTTTATGCGCGCCAATTCGCTCTACGATGTAGCCCCCCTGGCCCGGCAGATCACGGAAGTGTATACGGATGAGCGCTTCCGCCGGCTGGCCGCTTTAAAAAAGGAGCTGTTCCTCACCACCGTATGCCTGCAAACAGGCCGCATCACCTATTTCAGCACCACCGGCATGCCTATGTTAAATCCCCAATACGATGTGGTGCGGATCAAAGACGGGCAAACCCTGCGGGAATCCGTGCTGGCCTCCTGCTGCCAGCCCGTGTTCATGCCGCCCATAGAAACAGGCGGGGTGACAGAAAAGCCCCGGCAGTTTGTAGACGGCGGACTGCGGGAATATGCGCCCATACAGCTGGCTATTGATAACGGGGCTACCGAGATCTACGCCATCCTGCTGACGCCCGAAAACCCCGCAGCCAGCAACCAGCGCTTTACCAGCACCTTCAGCATACTGGAGCAGACCATTGGCTGGTTTACCAACGATGTAGCGGTGAATGATGTGCAGATCCCCCTGCTGTACAACCGCGCGCTGCAATATATTGCCGCCGTTAAGCAGCAGATGCGGGCAGACGGCATACCGCCGGCGGATATTGAACGTTATTTTGACGTGCCGGGGGCCAACCCCTTCCTGGGCAAGCAGGAGCTGACCATTCACCTTATACGGCCAGACGCGCCGCTGGGCGGGGGGCCCGGCGGGCTGGAGTTTAACCCCGCAGAAATGAAAGGCATGCTGACAAAAGGGATGGAAGTAGCGGAAAGACTGTTCAGCTGAAGCCGGTACGCAGTGATCAGCCTACTCCGTGCGCAGTGATCTCACCGGGTTTGCCAGGGCTGCTCTTACCCCCTGGTAGCTGACCGTAGCCAATGCAATGATCACTGCCAACGTTCCCGCCAGTACAAACATCCACCAGGACAGCTCCACGTGATACTCAATGCTGTACAGCAGCTTTTTCATGATCCATACTGCCGGCAGCGCTACCAGGGCAAACGCGATCAGCACCGGCTTCAGGAAATCCCCGGAAAGCATCACCCAGATGCCCGCCACGCCGGCGCCCAGCACTTTACGGATACCGATCTCCCGGGTGCGCCGTTCTGCCAGGAAGGCAGACAGGCCAAACAGGCCCAGGCAGGAGATCAGGATGGCCAGGCTTCCCAGCCAGACCAGCAGGCTGGCAGCGGCATTCACCCCCTCGAACGACCGCTGGTATTCCTCTTTGGTAAAACGGAACTCAAAAGGATAGCCGGGGTTGGTTTCCTTAAAGACCTTTTCTACCTGCGCCAGGGTATGGCGCCAGTGATGGTCGTTGCGGAAGCGTACAAAGAAGTGGCGGATGCCTCCATTGTCCAGCCATATGATCATGGGTTTGGGAATGGTCATCGGCCCGTTGTATACAAAATCCTTCACTACACCCACCACGGTTTTGTCACCTATCTTTGTTCCTGTCACCGGCGCCTGCAGCCCCATTTTCCGGACAGCCGCCTCGTTGAGCAAACAGGACATGGAGTCTGCACCATACGCGGGGCTGAGATCGCGCCCCTCCGCCAGTGTAAGGCCCATGGTCTTTACCCAGTCATACTGCACGCCGGCAATGGCCACAGGCAGGCGCTCATCTGCTGCTTTACCCGGCCATTGCAGGCCATCTGTAAAGGCATTGAACCGGATAAGGTTACTATTCCCGGCAGACACACTTTGTACGCCGGCGATCCGCAGCAGGCCGGCCCGCAGCACCTCGTATTTTTTTGCCATATCGCCCCGGGCCGGTATATCCAGCAGGTGCTCCGGGTCGTAGCCAATAGGCCGCTGCTGCGCATAATGCTGCTGCCGGAGCATCACAATGGTAGTAATGATCATGAAGATGGAAATGGAAAACTGGAAGGTGACCAGCACCCTGCGGAGCGTGCCTCCTCCCCTGCCGGTGAATATAACGCCCTTGAGCACACGTACCGGCTGGAAGCTGCTGAGAAAGAACGCCGGATAGCTGCCGGCTACCAGGCCGGTAACCAACGTCATGGTGATCAGGCCGGACCACAATTGCCAGTTGGAGGGGTCCAGCTTCAGGTACAGGTCCGGCAGGCGGTTCAGGTAGGGTATCACCAGCCAGGCCAGCAGCACGCCCAGTATCAGCGCCAGGAAAGCCATTGATAAAGCCTCTGACAGGAACTGGCAGATAATGAGCCGGCGCGAGGCGCCCATCACCTTGCGCACGCCTACTTCGCGGGCCCGCTTTTCAGAACGGGCGGTAGCCAGGTTCATAAAATTGATGCAGGCGATCAGCAGCACCATTATGCCGGTAATGCCCATTACCAGCACTACATCTATCAACCCGCCATCCTGCACCCCGTTTGTGAAAGTGCCGTACAGGTGCAGCCGGGCAAAAGGGTAGGCAAACAGCTGCCGGTTGTCGCCGCTATGCTCGCTGAGCATCTTTTCCAGCTTATCGTTCAGCCTGGGCAGGCTGGCGCCGGGCAGCGTCTCTATCCAGGTCAGCATGGCAAAGTTCGTCCATGAGTTGATCCAGTCCTTATTTTCCTGCTCAAATACCCGGAAGGGCAGCACCATATCAAACTGCAGGGTGCTGTTATGCGGAAGATCGCGGATCACCGCCCCTACTTTCAGGTTATGCAGGTTATTATGCCGGATAATCCTGCCCACGGCATTTTCGGTGCCAAACAGTATACGGGCCGTACTTTGCGTGATCACCACGGAGCCTGCATCCCCCAAGGCTGCTGCAGGGTTGCCGTCCAGGGAGGGAAAGGTCATCATGCTGAAAAGGGCGGGGTCCGCATACAACCCCGTTCTATAGATACTTTTGTCCCCCGCCGCTATCAGCTGCTGCCCGGCATAGGTAGTGCGTGCAGCGTGCCTGATCTCCGGCAGGTTGTATAACGCGTTTTCCAGCGGCGCAGGCATGGAACGGTCCGTATGAATATCGCCGCCTGCTTTTACATGCTGCATCAGTATATACAGCTGCGGCAGGTTTTTATGGAACCGGTTAAAGCCGGTAACATACTGTATCCATATCATGATAAGGATGCCTACCGCCAGGCCCGCTGCCAGCCCGCCGATGTTGACCACCGAAGCGATCCTGTTCTTCAGCAGGTGACGGCCTATCGTTTTGAAGTAGTTGCTGAACATACTGCTGTTTTTGGATTTATTCTGCCCGAAGGCTCTTTACCGGGTTGATTACCGCCGCCTTTATACTTTGAAAGCTTACGGTAAGCAGGGCAATACCGCTTGTCAGCGATCCCGCCAGCACAAACATCCACCATTCCACCTGAATGCGGTAGGCAAAATCCTGCAGCCAGCGGTCCATGGCGTACCATGCCAGCGGAAAAGCAATGAGCATGGCCAGGGCCACCGGCTTCAGGAAGCTGACAGACAGCCGGGCCACTATCTGCCCTACCGATGCACCCAGCACCTTGCGAATGCCGATCTCCCTGGTGCGCTGTTCTGCCGTGAAAGCAGCCAGGCCAAACAGGCCCAGGCAGGAAATGAAAATGGCCAGGAAGGCAAAGATGCCGGCCAGCTTGCTCACTACCTGCTCGCTGCGGTACAAGCGGGCAAACTCCAGGTCAGAGAATTTATACGTAAAAGGGAATTGCGGGTTCAGTGTTTTGCAGAGCTGCTCCAGGCCCGCCAGCACTTCCTTTGTTCTGCCGGCCCGGGTGCGCACCAGGATAGTGCCCCAGGGAATATTTTCGTCCACGCGCAGGATCAGCGGCTCAATGGCCTCGTGCATGGAGTTGATATGAAAATCTTCCAGGATGCCGATGATGGTGCCCCGGCGACCGCCCCACCACATGGGTTTGCCGATAGGGTCCTGGTAACCTGTTTTCTTCAGGGCAGTCTCGTTAATCATATAGCTGGTGGAATCGGCGCCATACGCACGGGAAAAGCCGCGTCCTTCTTTCACTTTCAGGCCCATAGTCTCTATAAAATCATAACCGACAGTGGCGTCGGCAAAGGATGTGGACAGGTCCGCCGGCTTGCCCTGCCATTCAATATCGCCCCGGTGATGCGCGATCACTGTAGGCGATTCTTTCATTTTTGATACCGCCAGCACGCCGGGTATTTTGCGCGCTTCTTCGCGGAACAGGTCGTATTTGCCGACCAGGTTTCCTTCAACGGGAAGGTACAGCAGGTTCTCACGATCATAACCCAGGTTCTTGTGCTGTATATAGTCCATCTGCCGGTAGATCACGATCATGCCCACCGTCAGCATACCGGACAACACAAACTGGAATACCACCAGGCCTTTGCGGAAGAAAGCCGCTCCCATACCGAATTTCAGGGTACCCCGCAGCACCCGCACCGGGCTGAGCGAAGACAGGAAAAGCGCGGGATAGCTGCCAGCTATAACACCGGTGAGCAGCAACAGGGCAGTTAGGGCGGCCCAGAAAACCGGTTGCCCCGCAGGCAGTGCCAGCTGCTTGCCGGTAAGCGCGTTAAATGCCGGTAACAGCAGCATCACCAGCAGCAGGGCCGCTACTACCGCGAAGCAGGTGAGCAGCAGCGCCTCTCCTATAAACTGGGCGATCAGCGCGGTACGGGCAGCGCCTATCACCTTGCGCACCCCTACCTCCCGGGCCCTTTTTGCAGCGCGGGCCGTAGCCAGGTTCATGAAATTGATGCAGGCGATCAGTAAAATGAACACCGCCACGAGGCTGAAAAGACGCACGTATTCAATACGGCCGCCATCCACCTGCCCGTTCTTGAAAGTGCTGTGCAGGTATTTCTCCGGGTAGGGCTGCAGGCCCAGCTCTACCCTGTTGCCCGGCTCGGGGTCCCGGTAGCGGTAAATGAAATCCTGGATCCGGGCTTCCACTTTGGCGGGATCTGCGCCGGGGCGTAACTGTACTATAGTGCCGGGGCTGGTATTGCTCCAGTTGTTCACCCAGGGGTTCTCCTTAATATAGTCATCCCAGCTTCTCAGGAACTCAAACCGCTGTGATACATTGGCTGGCAGGTTCTCGAAAACAGCGGATACCTGCAGGTCCAGCTTGTTGTCAAAGCGGATGGTTTTGCCGACGGCATGGGCAGGGCTGCCGAAGAATGCTTCCGCAATCCTGCGGGACACTGCTATTACGCCCGGCGCGTGCAGCGCCGTAGCAGGAGTGCCTGCCAGTAAGGGATAGCTGAACATTTTAAAGAAGTCGGCATCTGCTGCAGCGCCTTCCATTTTGCTCACCTTATCGCCTGCTGCCAGCGTAGCGGGCCAGTTGCGCTCCAGTGCGCTGGCATACTGCACTTCGGGCACCACGCTTTTCAGCTCGCGGGCCAGCAGGCCCTGGGTGTAGTAAGCGGCACCCACCTGGCCGTCATGATAGCTGCGCTCATACACCTGATACAACTGTGTACCATTGGCATGAAAACCATCTATGCTGCGCTCATCCTGCACCCACAGTATGATCAGCAGGCTGCAGGCCAGGCCCAGCGCCAGGCCGGATATATTGATCACGGAAAAGGTCTTGTTACGGACCAGGTTCCGCCAGGCTGTTTTGCAATAGTTCTTTATCATAATGGCGAAGTATGCAGCTACTCCTGTTAAAAATATGCCAATTGATAAATTGATTGAAAATCAGCCATTTAAGAAAGGGCGGGTGTCCGGTTTTGTACAGGGATGTCCGGTAACGGCCGGCATCATAATTTTTCAAATGCCGCTTTCAACCCATACCACGCAAGATTTGGCAACTCTATATCCTTTTGTCTGAGGAATGCCAGCGTAGCGGTTTGTACAGGTGTAAGCGCTGTAAGCGGCACCTGCTCCATAGCACCTTCCAGCTGTTTAAAGACCAGCGCCAGTAACTGGTTGGCTATAAGCATCGGGGATGTCCACCCCCAGTACATATATTCTTCCTGGGCTTCAGGCCCCATTTCATCTATGGCCGTTGCGCCAGCGCTATTCACCGTATGTTTTTCCAGCATGGCTTTCAGGAAGCGCAGGGCCTCATCTTCGTTCGGACTTTTGCGGACCATTTCCGCGCAAAGCCCGGCCACGGCGCCGTCGCACCAGGGGAACAGCTCATAGTCCTGCCGCTCCATAAAGCAAGCCTCTTCCAGATGTTGCCAGTCCGCGGCGCTCATACCGCCATACTGCTTGCGATAAAGCAAAAGCGACCTGGCAATGTTTACGAGCTTGTGTTGTGAAGTGGCCAGCCGGATTTCCTTTTCCTGCTGTTGTCCTTCCATCACGGCCAGGGCTACCAGTCCATTGGCTATTACGGCCTCTTCCCGGGCCGTAGAAAGTAGGGATGTTAGCATCTGATAAACTTCCCCACTATGAGGATTAACAATCGCACAAAGGTTTAATAGCTGGCAGCGGGCCCTTGTTTCCGTAATGTTTGCAGTTAGCGCAGCCAGGTCCTGCAACCTGCTGTTAAGGCGGTGCCTTATGCCGGCATTGATAGCAACGATCCGCTTTTCTCCTTCCTGTAGCTGCTTGCCTGTAAAGCGGCCTTTAAACATTCTTTTAAATGGCGTAAAGCCTATGGTATCGCTATTCAGCCCCGCGCATCGCAGGAGGTTGAGCAAGCCATTGACAGGATGCCATTTGCAGATATGCTCCCGGTCCAGCATTAATATATTGATCACAGGCTCTATTACTTCCACGGCCACTTCTTCTATAATATCCTGGTGGCATATTTTTTCAAACAGCTCCCTGGAGGCCTCCTCTGATCCTTCGTTATCACTGTTGGCCATTTTATCCAGCAGCACGGGTATATCTTCGGCAGAACCATATGCATGACGGAAGTTTTGCCAGGGGATATCTTTAATACCGGTTAGTTCCATACTATTGACTAATTACATTTTGGTCTGTAAACAAACTGCTCTTTCACACGACGGCGGCCGTCCCCCACTCTGGCGCCGCCCTTACCTTCTGTTACTGTATATACAATGGTCGCATTGTACTTGTCTGCAAATGCCTGCATCCCTTCACCACAGAAGGTGCAGGGCGGCAGCGCTGATCCCCGCGGGCTGCGGATAGACTCCACTTCAATAAAAGCGCCGCTTAACTCATCGGCAGCGTAGGTACGCTCGAGATGCTCCATTAGCAAATTCTCGCTATCTCCGGCACGCCCCAATCCACTTGGGGCCATTTCATTGTCTCCTGAGCCTGTCATGTTATTCCAGAAGGGTGATCTGCTATCCGGATTGATAATGGGCTTCCCGTTCATGGACCCTAACACCGTATGCAATCCCAGTGGGTCCACCGCTGTAAGCGGGTCCCTTACATACTTGTACAGCTCAGCGCCTCCCAATAGTCTTACAGGGTCCTGGCTTATAAATATTCCCTCATCAGGACTATAGTACCTGCACCGGTTATAGTACAGTCCTGTTTCCTCATCTGCATACTGCCCCTGGTACCGGAAAGGCATTAACCTTGCTTCGCCTGCTAACTTACGCACCCTGCCGTAAATATCCAATTCACCTGCCCATACCTGTTCTCCCTGCTCATTGTACATCTCGCAAGGGGTACCCAGGTAATCTGCTATAACGGATTGTGAAGTATTGTTATAAAGTCGCGCTGCCGGAATATAGCTACCTTCTTCAAATACCCAGGTTACCAGGGTTTGCGCCGGTACGGGCTCCGGATGGCTTTGCCGCAGATCGCCCAGTTCGTCTATTTCTACTACCGGACGCTCTTTTACCGGGTAGCTCCATTCATGCAGCAGCACATTACCATCCCACACAAAACGGGTCAGCTGTTCCCTGTATTGCTTCTCAATGCGCCGTTTCAGCGGGTCGTAGCGAAAGGTAACCGACTGCCCGTCAGGACGTATCACTTCTTTCAACATACTATTACCATACCAGGTGTACTCCCAGATTTCGCCGGAGGACTTTAGTATTTTTTTTATCAACCGGCCTTCCTCATCATATACAAACCTGGCACTGCCGGTTTCCAGCAGCCGGCCGCCGGGGCCGTATTTACGGTCATTTCTGCCCTGCGCGCCATACAGGTTGCCTGCCTTATCCGACAGGCGGTAGTCAAACTGCCCATCCTCATATTGCGCCCAGGCGAGATTACCAAAATCGTCATGACCGAATTTTATGCTGCCGCCGGCCACACCATCTATGATCTGCTTTAACCGCTGGTTGGCATCCCAGCGGTAATGCCGGCGGCGATAATTACGTTCTCCTCCGCTCACGATATGGCTTTCCGGCAGCCCCACATTGCCATAACTGCGGCTGCCTGTTATCCCACCCGGCAGGGTGCGCGCTACTTCCAGTCCCAGCAGGTTACGCTCAATACGGGTTATCCAGGGACTTTGCATGCCTTCTACCTGTGCCCGTATGCCGGTTACCTCACCCGCAGCATTACGTTCCAGTTGTAATGTTGCTCCCAGGCTGCTCCCTGTTTTACTACGGCGGCCGTCCCTTGCATAAATGCTGCTGACACTGTATCCATTCTGCCACTCCTGCACCACACGCCCCATTACATCCCGCTGCAGTTTCACAGTGCAGTGCTCGTTAACCGCCTCTATCAACTGTCCATTACGGTCATAGCTATACGTTTCCCAGCTGCCATCCTCATATGCTGCCCGGGTCAGCCGGCCATTATAATCGTATTCATATTCACTCCAGCGTTTGCCCGGACGCTGCACCCTGATGATCCTGCCGGCGGCATCCCGCTCGTAATAACGGGTAAGGCCGTCAAAATCCGTTTCCTGCACAATATCTCCCCGCCCGTTACGGATAAAGCGATAGCTTTCCCCGTGTTCATTCACCATTCCGGTCAGCTGCTCTTCCCGGTTATATAAAAAATGGACCCTTGCGCCATGCTCTTCCCGCATCTTCAAATTACCCAAGGGAGTATAGTCAAAACGAATATTGTGATGTTTATCGGTCGTCCGCAATACTTCTTCATAAGCGTTATACTGTAGCTGCACATGGTTGCCGTCCGGCAGCTCCGCGCCTGTGAGGCGCCCCAGGGCATCGTACCGGAAGTGCTGCGCCTGTTGCAATGGATTAGTAAACCTGATACAATATCCCCAATGATTATATTCCCAGGTAGCGCGGCCGCCATCCGGCTGCGTCAGTGCGCACAGGTTATGATCTTCGTCGTACTCCAGCAAGGTGCTGCGCTCCTGTTCATCCTCCAACCGGCACAACAGATGCTGATCATTATAGCGGAATATCAGGATGCAACCATCTGCATCCGTTACTGTATGCAGCATTCCCTTATGCTTTCCAGTCTTATGGAATACATACGTCCTGCTACTCCCTTGCGGACTGGCGGCCAGCACCAGCCTGTCTTCCGCATCGTAATTAAACGTATATACACTGCCATCCGGCTGCTCAATGCCGGTGCGGTTGCCCCGCTCGTCATACGTATACCCGGTAACGTTTGCCTCCTCGTCTATCTCCCGGTACAGCTCAAAATGTTCCGTGTACTCAAAGAACCGGGAATGCCCCAGAGGGTCTTTGATCTGCGTGACCACATAGTCCGGGGTATAGTAGTAGGTAGTGGTGTGCCCCTGGGAATTGGTAATTAAGTTATAACCCTCATTCGGGTGATATTCCAGCCATCCTTCCATAATACCGCCATCGCCCCAGGTATGGATACAGCGACCCTGGTTATCATACTCCCAGTAAAAAGTTTGCCCGTTGCGGTCCGTTTTGGCCGTCATCAGGTGGTTACGATATTGTATGCGGGTAGCCTGGTCCAGGGCATCTGTAATGGACACGAGATCGCCGGCTTCATTGTAGCCATAGCGCACCATTACCTGCGAAGCGCCCCGGTGCTGTGCGGTTACGCAGGTAATGCGCCCCTCCGCCTCGTTTTCCACCAGCAAATGCCTGCCTGCGCTGTCAATCACCCGCAGCAGGTGGCCCTTGCTGTTGTAGTGAAAGCTGATCATAAAACCGGCTTCATTGCGGATGGCGTACAAGCGGTATTGCTCATCCGGCGGATGTATCTTCCGGAAATGATAACGCAGCCTGTTGCAGTGATCCAACAATTGGTACTCATCCAGGTCCGTGCGGGTAAGGGTCAGTCTTTCGTGCCGGTTGTAATCGCTGTTGCCGGGATAAGGCAGGTATTCAAACATGGCGCTGCGGCCGTCGCCCAGCAGCACACCGGTAGCATC
>Ga0164243_10001913_pt1 | contig 34909 bp, 31 predicted proteins | sample OricompcompostOP_FD_108781 | JGI IMG/M metagenome (GOLD analysis project Ga0164243, IMG submission 108781) | Organic Plus compost microbial communities from Emeryville, California, USA - Original compost - Organic plus compost (OP) | ecosystem: Engineered > Solid waste > Mixed feedstock >...
GCGGACCTCATGATCTGTCCGCCAGCGACGCTGCTCTGTGCCTTCGCCAAGACGGCCGAGGGATCCAAGGTCGCCATTGGCGCACAGGATTGCCATCAGGATATCTCCGGCGCCTTCACCGGGGATATCTCGGCGGAGATGCTCAAGGATGCCGGCGCCAGCGCCGTGATCGTCGGCCATTCCGAGCGTCGGACCTATCACAACGAGACCGATGAGATGGTGAAGGCCAAGGCCAAGGCCGCCAACCGTGCCGGGCTGACGGCCATTGTCTGCGTCGGCGAAACCCGCGAGGAGCGAGAGGCCGGCGCCACAATCTCACGGATTCAGAGGCAATTAGCCGGATCTCTTCCGGAAACAATTGATGCTGTTAAACTGGTTGTTGCGTATGAGCCGGTCTGGGCCATCGGCACCGGCCTGACGCCGACCCCAAAGGATGTCGAGGAGGTCCATCAGACCATCCGCAAGCACCTTGTTTCACTAGACAAATCGTCCGGCGCGATAGTCCGCATTCTCTATGGTGGATCGGTCAAGCCGGCCAATGCCAAGGAGCTGATGGCGGTCCCGGACGTCAATGGCGCGCTGGTCGGCGGTGCCAGTCTCATCGCCAAGGATTTCCTCGGCATTGCAGCGGCTTATGCCTGACGCGGAAGGGTAGAATTTTCCAACCCGGTCGTGTACAGACGCCGCCGCATTCCCTATATGGCGGCGTGACGCACCGGCCCGGCCGGCGAACATCAGGTTTTTGACGCATGCATACGGTGATTATCGTCGTTCATCTGCTCATCGTGCTGGCGATGATCGGACTTGTTCTGCTGCAGCGTTCTGAAGGCGGCGGCCTTGGTATGGGCGGCGGTGGCGGCTTCGTGACCACCCGCGGCACGACCAATGTTCTGTCCCGCACAACCGCCTTTCTGGCAGCGGCGTTCTTTGCCACCAGCCTGATCCTGTCGGTCATTGCGGGCATGGAGCGCCGGCCGACCTCGATCCTGAATACCGGAGCGCCCGTCGCTCCAAACGGCGCGCCGACCGCTCCGCTCGGCTCGGGCTCCGGCGGCGTTCTCGACGCCCTGAAGCAACAGGGCGGCGGGCAACAAGGCGGCCAGCCGCCCGCGGCACCACAGCCATCCGGGCCGCAGGTGCCGCAATCGCAATAACCCTCAGAAGGGCCGGGAAACCGGCCCTTCAAATTTGTAGGGGCAGTTATCCAACGACGAGGGGTTTGAAACTCTCGTCGAATCGAAACCGGGTGTCTAAAGGTTAAGTCCCATGGCGCGGTACATATTCATCACCGGCGGCGTGGTTTCCTCGCTCGGCAAAGGTCTCGCTTCGGCAGCGCTCGGCGCGCTGCTGCAGGCACGTGGTTTCAAGGTCCGGCTGCGGAAGCTGGACCCGTATCTGAATGTCGATCCCGGTACGATGTCGCCATATCAGCACGGCGAAGTCTTCGTCACCGATGACGGCGCCGAAACCGATCTTGATCTTGGTCACTACGAGCGCTTCACCGGCCGGCCGGCGACCAAGCGCGACAGCATCACCACCGGCAAGATTTACCAGGACATCATCACCAAGGAACGACGGGGCGATTACCTCGGCGCGACCATCCAGGTCGTCCCGCATGTGACCAACGCCATCAAGGACTTCATCCGCGACGGCAATGAAGATTACGACTTCGTCCTGTGCGAGATCGGCGGCACCGTCGGCGACATCGAGGGCTTGCCATTCTTCGAGGCGATCCGCCAGTTCGGTAACGAAGTGCCGCGCGGCCACGCCGTCTATATCCACCTGACGCTGCTGCCGTTCATCCCGAGCGCCGGCGAACTCAAGACCAAACCGACGCAGCACTCCGTCAAGGAATTGCGCTCGATCGGCATTCAGCCGGACATCCTGCTCTGCCGCACGGACCGCGAAATTCCCGCGGAAGAACGCCGCAAGCTTGGCCTGTTCTGTAATGTCCGCGAAAGCGCTGTCATTGAAGCGCGCGATGTCGACAACATCTACGCTGTGCCGGAGGCCTATCACGCCGCTGGTCTCGATCGCGAATTGCTCGCCGCCTTCGGCATCGAAAACGCGCCGGCTCCCGATCTCTCGGTATGGCGCACGATCAATGAGCGCATCCGTAATCCTGAAGGGCAGGTGACGATTGCCATTGTCGGCAAATACACCGGCATGAAGGACGCCTATAAGTCGCTGATCGAAGCGCTCTCACATGGCGGCATCGCCAACAAGGTGAAGGTCAATCTCGACTGGATCGAAAGCGAAGTCTTCGAGCGCGAAGACCCGGCGCCGTTCCTCGAACACGTCAACGGCATCCTCGTGCCCGGCGGCTTCGGCCAGCGTGGGGCCGAAGGCAAAATCCGTGCGGCGCGATTCGCACGCGAGCGAGCGGTGCCGTATTTCGGCATCTGTTTCGGCATGCAGATGGCCGTCGTCGAAGCGGCGCGCAATCTCTGCGGCATCGAGAACGCCAATTCGACAGAGTTCGGTCCGACCCCCGAACCGGTCGTCGGCCTGATGACCGAATGGCTGCAGGGCAACGAATTGCAGAAGCGCGCAGCGGGCGGCGATCTCGGCGGCACCATGCGGCTCGGCGCCTACAAGGCAACGCTCAACCGTGGCAGCAGGATTTCCGGCATCTATGACGGCGCAACGGATATCTCCGAACGCCATCGCCACCGTTACGAAGTGAATGCGCGTTACAAGGATCGGCTCGAGCAGCACGGCATGCGCTTTGCCGGTATGTCGCCCGACGGCCTCTTGCCCGAGACGATCGAGTACGAAAACCATCCCTGGTTCGTCGGTGTGCAATTCCATCCCGAACTGAAATCGCGGCCCTTCGATCCGCATCCGTTGTTTGCGTCGTTTATCGAAGCCGCGGTGGAGCGGAGCCGGCTGGTGTAATGAACCCGCTCATTCCCGCGAAAGCGGGAATCCAGTTCTTTGCGCTGGGTCCCTGCTTTCGCAGGGACGAACGGACGATTGGACCTTAGACCATGCCCCGCGGCCTCGATCATATCGTCCATGCCGTCCGCGATCTCGACGCGGCCGCCGACGTCTATCGCAAGCTTGGCTTCACGGTCGGCGCACGCAACCGCCATCCCTGGGGCACGCACAATCGTATCGTCCAGTTTCCTGGATTCTTCATCGAGATTTTGACAGTCGCCGAACCGGAAAAAATAGCCGATGATGGCCTCTCGGTGATGTTCGGCAGATTCAATCGCCGCTTTCTCGAAAATCGCGAAGGCTTTTCGCTGCTGATCCTCGAAAGCATGGACGCTGCGGCGGACGAGCGCGCTTTTGCCTCATCACATGTCGCGGCTTCCCCGGCATTGCGTTTCCAGCGCGGAGGGATGAAAGCGGATGGTTCGCCGGTAACGGTTGGCTTTTCGCTCGCCTTTGCCCGCGATGCCCTGGCGCCCGATATCGGTTTCGCCGTTTGTGAGCAGCATTTCCCGGAGAATTTCTGGGACGAGTCCTTCCAGACGCATGCAAATGGTGTGACGCAGGTTGCCGGCGCCGTCATGGTCGCAGACAATCCGAGCGATCATCACATCTTTCTCTCGGCCTTCACCGGCGAACGCGATCTGCATTCGACATCGGCCGGCATCACAATCGCAACACCGCGGGGCGACGTTCAGGTAATGACGCCGGCGTCCTACAGCGATCATTTCGATCTCACCGCTCCGGATATCAGCCGCGGCGCACGATTGGCCGCACTGCGCCTGACCTGTACGGATCTGTCCGTCGTTGAAGCTAATCTGTCGGCCGGACGGATCGAGGCTAAAACACACATGGGTCGTTTGATCGTTCCGGCCGTCTCGGTACATGGCGCCACCATCATCTTCGAAGCGGCGGAGACACGATGACCGCAGAACCGATAACGGCTGTTCGCGGCCCGCTGATCTACTGCCTGGATGATCCCTTTCTCACCGACCCAGCCACCGCATTCGTGCATGAGCCGGATGGTCTTCTAATCTGCCGTGACGGCAGGTTCGAAGCAGTCGGCGATTATCAGGCGCTGCGGAAGACAATCCCGGCTGACTGTGTCGTCGAGCATTATCCCGATTGCCTGATCGCACCGGGCTTTGTCGACACCCACGTGCATTATGTGCAGACGGGCATCATCGGCGCCCATGGAAAGGGACTCCTTGGCTGGCTCGACGAATATACCTTTCCGGCCGAGCAGGAGCTTGCCGATGAAGGCAAGGCGCGGGCAATGGCGTCCGTCTTTTGCGACGAATTGTTGCGCAACGGCACGACCACCGCACTGGTCTTCTGCGCTGTCTATCCGCAATCGGTCGACGCGTTATTTGCCGAAGCACAGAAGCGCAACATGCGCATCATCGCCGGCAAGGTGCTGATGGACATCAATGCACCCGACGCTTTGCGCGACACGGTGCAGACCGGCTACGACCAATCAAAGGCGTTGATCGCAAAGTGGCACAAGCAGGGGCGCAATCTGTACGCGATCACGCCGCGCTTTGCCGGGACATCGAGCCGCGAACAGCTCGCCATGGCTGGCGCGCTCTGGCGCGAGCACAACGACGTCTTCGTTCAGACGCATATCGCCGAGAATCCGGACGAGGTCGCCTGGATGCAAAAGCTGTTTCCGGAGCGGCGCGACTATCTGGATATCTACGATCACGCGGGGCTAACGGGCCGGCGTGCGGTAATGGCGCACGGCATCCATCTCGACGAGGATGCGCTGTGCCGCTGCCATGACAGCGGTACGGCGCTTTCGCATTGCCCGACATCGAACCTGTTTCTCGGCAGCGGTCTGTTCCGCATGCGCGACGCCAAGGATCCGCGCCGGCCGGTCCATGTCGGTATGGGCACCGATATCGGCGCCGGAACGAGTTTCTCGATGCTGACGACACTGGGCGAGGGCTACAAGGTCTCTCAGCTTAACGGCGCACCAGTCTCCGCGATCGAAGCCTTTTTTCTCGCGACACTCGGCGGGGCGAGGGCGCTCGACCTTGAGGACAGGATCGGGACATTCCGCCATGGCAACGAAGCGGATTTCGTCGTACTCAATCCCAAGGCAACGCCGATCCTCAAGTTCCGCGCGGAGCGGTCCCGGTCGATTGCCGAAACCCTATTCGTGCTGATGACCATGGGCGATGACAGGGCAGTCCGGGCGACCTATGTCGCCGGGAAGGCGATGCATGCAGCCTCATCCGTTGATTCCTGAAACCACTGGGCGCATGGTCCGGCCGCGAGGACAATTGTGGATAAACGCTTGATTCCAAATCCGGTCGTCGACGTGGGCAGCGCCCGTTTCGGCAACGATTTGCCGTTGGCGCTGATTGCCGGCCCATGCCAGCTCGAAAGCCGCGACCATGCCTTCGAGATGGCATCCGCACTGAAGGAGACCGCGACCCGCCTCGGCATCGGCCTTGTCTACAAGACCTCGTTCGACAAAGCGAACCGCACCAGCGCCAAGGGCGCGCGCGGCCTTGGGCTTGAGGCGTCGCTGCCGATCTTTGCGGATATCCGCTCGTCGCTCGGTCTGCCCGTTCTCACCGACATCCATGACATTTCGCAATGCGTGCCGGTCGCGGAGGTGGTCGACATCCTGCAGATACCCGCGTTCCTCTGCCGCCAGACCGATCTCCTCATCGCCGCGGCAAAGACCGGTCGCGTCGTCAATGTGAAGAAGGGCCAGTTCCTTGCGCCTTGGGACATGAAAAATGTCGTCGAAAAGATCACCGGCGCCGGCAATGCCAGGGTGCTGGTGACGGAGCGCGGCGCATCCTTTGGCTACAACACGCTTGTTTCCGACATGCGTGCCTTGCCTGAACTCGCCAAGACCGGCGCACCGGTGATTTTCGACGCCACCCATTCGGTGCAGCAGCCGGGCGGGCAGGGTACGTCATCCGGCGGCCAGCGCGAATTCGTGCCGGTGCTGGCGCGTGCCGCCGTTGCGGTGGGCGTCGCCGGTGTTTTCATCGAAACGCACCAGGATCCGGACCACGCACCGTCCGATGGTCCGAACATGATTGCCCTCAAAGACCTAGAACCCCTCCTGACAAAATTGATGGCGTTCGACCGCCTCGCAAAAAGCTGATGCGGACAGCGTGCAAAACGCGCGCAGGTCCGACAACTTGATCCTCCGACATGAATAACCGCGAACTCGCCGTCATCGCCTTGCTCGTCTTTGTGACGTCCCTGTTCACGCGTTCGGTCGATCCTGTCATCCCGCAAATCGCCGACGGCTTGGTCGTCAATGTCAGCACGGCAGCGTTGCTGTCGACAGCCTTTGCTCTGCCTTATGCAATCGTTCAGCCCGTGCTCGGCGCGCTGGCTGACATGATGAGCAAGACGCGGCTGATGAGCATCTGTCTCGTGCTGCTTGTCCTGTCGGCCGTGGTCAGCGCCACCGCACCGAACTTCACCGTGCTGGCGATTTCCCGGATCGTCGCCGGCATCGCTTCGGGCGGGATTTTCCCGACATCACTCGCGCTCGCAGGCGACCGTATTCCGATGGCGCAACGGCAAGTCGCCATCGGACGGCTGCTGGCCGCGACCATGACCGGCAATCTGCTGGGTGCTTCACTGGCCGGCGTCGTCGGCGATCTGGCCGGCTGGCGGGCCGTGTTCGTCGTGGTCGGCTCGATGGGCGCGCTCTGCATCGTTGCGGTCGTGATCGGCTTTCGCAGCAGCCCGCCGGAAACCACGAAGGGTTTTGACCTGTCCACGCTCGGTCCGAATTACCGGGCGATTTTCGGCAACCCACTCGCCAAATATTGCTTTGGCGCAGTGTTCATCGAATCCCTCGTGGTGTTCGGCATCTTTCCGCATATGGCGGCTCTTCTGCATGAGGCTGGGGAGAGCAGGGCATCGATCGCCGGTATCGTATTGGCCGGCTTTGGGATTGGCGCAGTGGTCTATACCTTCTGCGTTAGCACGCTTCTGTCGCTGCTCGGTGAGCGCAAGATGATGATCGGCGGCGGGCTGATCATGGCGGCCTTCTGCCTGATCCTGACCTGGCGTCTGCCATGGCCGTTGGAATTCGCAAACTTCGCGATGCTCGGCTTCGGCTTCTACTGGCTGCACGGCTGCATCCAGGTCTACGCGACAGAACTGGCGCCGTCCGCGCGCGGCTCGACCATGGCGCTGCACTCGGCCTCATTCTTCCTTGGGCAGGCAGTCGGTCCGGTCGTTTACGGCATCGGCTTTGCCCGCGTGGGAACGACGCCAATGCTGGTGGCTGGAGCGATCATCATTGCTGCGGTCGGCTATATCTGCGCCAGCCGGCTCCACCGCCAGAAGCCAGCCACCTGACCGCACTGAGCGTGATCTTGTCCGAAAGCCGCTTCACACTTTTCGGGATCACGCTCTAACCTCTACCACGGTAGGGCGCGACCCCCTGATCCGGCACCCAGACGCCATTCGGCAGCTTGCCAGCCTGCCAGAACACATCGATCGGCATGCCGCCGCGCGGATACCAGTAGCCGCCGATCCGCAGCCAGCGCGGCTTCAGCAAGGAAACCAAACGTTTGCCGATGGAAACGGTACAATCTTCGTGGAAGGAGCCGTGGTTTCTGAACGAATTCAAGTAGAGCTTTAAGGACTTTGACTCGACCAGGAACTTGTTCGGCACATAATCAATGACGAAATGCGCGAAGTCCGGCTGGCCGGTGATCGGGCACAGCGCGGTGAATTCCGGCATCGTGAAGCGGGCGACATAGTTCGTGTCGGGATGCGGATTCGGCACCCGATCGAGCACGGCCTTGTCCGGCGACGACGGCAGCACGGTCGCCTGACCAAGCTGGAGGGTAGATGCGGGCGAAGCCCCTGATTTCTTTTTGCGAGCCATGCCCGGCTCTTAGCGCGCTCCCTTCAGCCGCGCCAGCGCCTCCGAACGTCGATCTCGCCACGTTTCGCGGTAAGCAAGCACTCTTGCCTGGGCCCTTCGATGATGTACAAGCGGCGCGAATTCCCTCGACCCCTCAACGCCGGAATCCTGAATGACTGCGATCGTCAATATCATCGGCCGTGAAATCCTCGACAGCCGTGGCAACCCCACAGTCGAAGTGGACGTGCTGCTGGAAGACGGCTCGCTGGGCCGTGCCGCTGTCCCGTCGGGCGCATCGACCGGCGCCCATGAGGCGGTCGAATTGCGGGACGGAGACAAGAGCCGCTATCTCGGTAAAGGCGTCCGCAAGGCGGTGGATGCGGTTGAGGGCGAGATCTTCGACGCTATCGGCGGCATGGACGCCGAGGATCAGGTCCAGATCGACGAGACCATGATTGCGCTCGACGGCACGCCCAACAAGGCGCGGCTCGGCGCCAATGCGCTGCTCGGCGTCTCACTGGCGACAGCCAAGGCCGCGGCCATCGCGAGCGGTCTGCCGCTCTATCGTTATGTGGGCGGCGCTGCGGCGCGCCTGCTGCCGGTGCCGATGATGAATATCGTTAATGGCGGCGCCCATGCCGACAACCCGATCGACTTCCAGGAATTCATGGTGATGCCGGTCGGCGCGGACTCGTTCGCCGAGGCCTTGCGCATGGGTTCGGAGATTTTCCACACCCTCAAGTCGGCGCTGAAGCAGGCCGGCCATAACACCAATGTCGGCGACGAGGGCGGCTTTGCTCCGAACCTGCCGAGCGCGGAAGCCGCGCTCGATTTCGTCATGCAGGCGATCGCCAAGGCTGGCTTCAAGGCCGGTGACGATGTGCTGCTGGCGCTTGACTGCGCTTCAACCGAATTCTTCAAAGACGGCGCCTATCACTATGGCGGCGAAGGCACGGTACGCAGCATCCAGCAGCAGGTTGATTACCTCGCACAGCTCGTTTCGAAATATCCCATCGCCTCGATCGAGGACGGCATGGCCGAAGACGATTTCGAAGGCTGGAAGCTGCTGACAAAAACAATCGGCGCCAAATGCCAGCTGGTCGGCGATGACCTGTTTGTCACGAACGTGACACGGCTCGCCGATGGCATTGCGCAGGGCATGGGCAATTCGATCCTGGTGAAGGTCAACCAGATCGGAACGCTGACCGAAACGCTGGCCGCCGTCGAGATGGCGCACAAGGCCGCCTACACGGCGGTGATGTCGCATCGCTCGGGCGAAACCGAAGACGCGACCATCGCCGATCTCGCCGTGGCCACGAATTGCGGACAGATCAAGACCGGTTCGTTGGCGCGCTCCGATCGCACCGCCAAGTACAATCAGTTGCTGCGCATCGAGCAGGAGCTTGGCCCGCAGGCGAAATATCCGGGACGGAGTGCTCTTCGCGTCGCGTGAGGCCCAATAGAGCATTCCTCAGGACAATGAGTTGGAGCCGGCTTTGATTCCATCAAAGCCGGAAAGGCTTTAGCCTCACATCGCTTACTGCCGCGTGAGTTGCCGCACTTCGTTGCGGATGAAATTGCCCAGCCGCTTGCCGCGATTGCGCAGGATTTTCAGCGCCCCGGAATCCACAAAATAGGTGAGCAGGATGCTGTCGCGCGTATCGACCTTATCGTGGACAGGATCAGCCGAATGCCACGTGTCGGTCCCGACGGCAAAGGCGTAGCCCGAATTGCGCGCGAACTTCATCTGCGACTCCTTTTCAAGAGAGCCGTCCGCCTTCACGCTGTGAAAGATCGTGCCGATATCGGTGTGGGCATTGTCGCGCGGCAGATAAAACTGAACCGTGATGCCTTTCCAGCGTGTGTCCGTATGCGGCGCAATCTCGTAACCGGGAATGTCCCGCGTCAGGATCGGGATCGGATACATTCCTGTCCGTGAATACTTTTCGCCAAAGCGCTTTTCCAAGGGCTTTGCGAGACGGCGGATAAAGGCATCCCGCACCGGCGCCGAGCACAAAGCGCGCCCGACGACATCCCATGTTTCCCGTTTGGTGCTCGGAAGTGCCCGTATGTATTCCGGGAAAAGGTCGATTTTCACGCGGGTTGCCGTACCGTCCTCGCGCTGATGACCTTTGCTGCGGCCCGACATGGGCCGATAGTCCTCGTAAACCGGCATGGCCGCGAGAACACGTTCATAGATATCGTCCGGAAAAACGTGTTCGAATTCGAGGTGATAGAACGGCCGCTCAACCGCGCGCGCATTCTCGACCGACTCGACGATGTGCGCGGTCAGCGCCTTCACCGCAGAACGATCCATCGCGTCAACTCCACTCCAAATACGGTGGGGATTGGTGGACCGTCCGATAATACTTTTCAAGAGCAATCACATGATGAGCAGCCATTCGCATCAGCGTTAAGTTGCCCTTAATGGGGCTCCGCGCATCTTGCCGCAATGGTCTCACGCAGACGTGCACGGGGAATTCTGACCGCGCTCGGCCTTTATATCTTGGCCGCGGCGATGATCGGATATTTCTGGTTTCATGCCTATACCGGGCAGCGCGGCTTGCACGCCAAGCATGAGATCGAGCAGCAGATGACTGAACTGACGGCCGAGTTGGACCGCCTGAAGCTTGAGCATGGCCAATGGGAGCGGAAAGTCGCTCTGCTACGATCCAGCAGTATCGATCCCGACCTCCTGGATGAGCGGGCCCGCTCAGTTTTGAATCTTTCGCATCCGAATGATTTGATCTTGATGGTGAAGCGCAAATAGGCGAGGCGGGACGCCAAAAACGGGGGAATTGCGCTCGATCAAACACCAGCCCCCAAACGGGGATATGCCTGCGGCCGCAGGCATTTGGCCGCATGATCAGCATTGCGGACAGTGCATGACGCGTGCTTTTAACCGCCATGAAATTCGGCTAAGGGTCTGGTCGAAACCGCTGAGCGGAACATTTTAAGGAGCGCCATGGCTGTAGCCAAGAAGTCGCCGGCGGGATCTGCCGATACGCCCGCCAAACCGGCCGAGTTCACCAAGGAACAGGAGCTCGCAGCCTATCGTGACATGCTGCTGATTCGTCGCTTCGAGGAGAAGGCCGGCCAGATGTATGGCATGGGCCTGATCGGCGGCTTCTGCCACCTCTATATCGGCCAGGAAGCCGTGGTGGTCGGGATGCAGATGGCCCTGAAAGAGGGCGATCAGGTCATCACCGGTTACCGCGACCACGGCCACATGCTGGCTTGCGGCATGGACTCCAAGGGGGTGATGGCCGAACTGACCGGGCGCCGCGGTGGCTATTCGAAAGGCAAGGGCGGCTCGATGCACATGTTCTCCGTCGAGAAGTCCTTCTACGGCGGCCATGGCATCGTCGGCGCGCAGGTCTCCTTGGGGACGGGTCTGGCTTTTGCCAACCGCTACCGTGGCAACGACAATGTCAGCCTGACCTATTTCGGCGACGGCGCGGCCAACCAGGGGCAGGTTTACGAGAGCTTCAATATGGCGGAGCTCTGGAAGTTGCCGGTGATCTACATCATCGAGAACAACCGCTACGCCATGGGCACGTCGGTGCAGCGCTCGTCAGCACAGCAGGATTTCTCCAAGCGCGGTGCCTCCTTCAACATCCCTGGCGAGCAGGTCGACGGCATGGACGTCCGCGCGGTCAAGGCGGCCGGGGACAAGGCTGTGGCCTGGTGCCGCGAGGGCAACGGTCCCTACATCCTCGAGATGCAGACCTACCGCTATCGCGGCCATTCGATGTCGGACCCGGCGAAGTACCGCACCCGCGACGAAGTCGAGAAGGTGCGCGCGGAACAGGATCCGATCGAGCAGGTCCGTCAGCGTCTGTTGAAAAACAAATGGGCGAGCGAGGACGACCTGAAGCAGATCGATGCGAAAGTGCGCGCCACCGTCAACGAGGCGGCCGAATTCGCAACGCACGATCCCGAACCAGATCCGTCCGAGCTTTACACCGATGTCCTTCGTCAAGCTTCCTAACATTGCTGTTCGTTGAATAGAGAGCGTCCATGCCGATAGAAGTCCTGATGCCCGCGCTCTCGCCCACGATGGAGAAGGGCAACCTTGCCAAGTGGCTCAAGAAGGAAGGCGACACGGTGAAGTCCGGCGATGTCATCGCCGAAATCGAAACCGACAAGGCGACGATGGAAGTTGAAGCCGTCGATGAGGGCAAACTTGGAAAGATCCTCGTCGCCGAGGGCACGCCCGACGTCGCCGTGAATACGCCGATCGCCGTTCTGCTCGGCGAGGGTGAAGATGCATCCGCGATCAAGGTTGACGCCGCGCCTGTAGCCAAGGCCGACCGCGCGAATGACCAGCAGCGTTTCGATGAATCCAAGGCGCCCGATGCGCCCGCATCGGAACAACCGAAAGAAAAGGCCGAACCGGTGTCGGCCGTTGCGTCTCCGCCGCAAGTCGAGGCTGTGCCAGAACCCGACGTGCCGGAAGGCACGGAGATGGTCACACAGACCGTGCGTGAAGCCTTGCGCGATGCCATGGCCGAAGAGATGCGCCGCGACGAAGCGATCTTCGTCATGGGCGAAGAGGTCGCCGAATATCAGGGCGCCTACAAGGTCACGCAAGGATTGCTGCAGGAATTCGGCGCACGTCGCGTTGTCGATACGCCGATCACCGAGCATGGTTTTGCGGGCCTCGGCGTCGGTGCGGCGCTTGCCGGCCTGAAGCCGATCGTCGAGTTCATGACCTTCAACTTCGCCATGCAGGCGATCGACCAGATCATCAACTCGGCAGCGAAGACGCTGTACATGTCGGGCGGCCAGATGGGTGCGTCGATTGTCTTCCGCGGACCGAATGGCGCCGCGGCACGCGTCGCCGCGCAGCACAGCCAGGATTACTCGGCCTGGTATTCGCACATTCCGGGCCTGATCGTGATCGCGCCATACACGGCGGCCGATGCGAAAGGCTTGCTGAAGGCGGCGATCCGCAATCCCAATCCGGTCATCTTCCTCGAGAATGAGATCCTTTACGGCCATTCGTTCCCGGTGCCGAAGCTTGACGATTACGTCCTGCCGATCGGCAAGGCCAAGGTCGTTCGCCCCGGCAATCACGTCACGATTGTTTCGTTCTCCATGGGCATGACCTACGCGCTGAAGGCCGCGGAAGAACTGGCCAAGAAGCACATCATGGCCGAGGTGATCGATCTGCGCACGCTGCGTCCGCTGGACGATGCGACGATCATCGAGTCGGTGAAGAAGACCGGCCGTCTCATCACGGTGGAGGAGGGCTGGCCGCAAAACGGCATCGGCGCCGAAATCTCCGCCCGCGTCATGGAAAAGGCATTCGACTATCTCGATGCTCCGGTGATCCGTATCTCCGGCAAGGACGTTCCGATGCCTTATGCCGCCAATCTCGAAAAGTTGGCGCTGCCATCGGTCGATGAGATCGTCGAAGCGGCCAAAGCCGTGACCTATCGCTGATCGGAGCCCGTATACGATGCCGATCGACATCCTGATGCCCGCTCTGTCGCCGACGATGGAAAAGGGCAACCTTGCCAAGTGGCTGAAGAAAGAAGGCGACACGGTCAAATCCGGTGACGTCATTGCCGAGATCGAGACCGACAAGGCGACGATGGAAGTCGAGGCGGTCGACGAGGGCACTTTGGCCAAGATCGTCGTGCCGGAAGGCACCGCCGACGTTCCGGTCAACCAGGTCATTGCCGTGCTCGCCGGCGACGGCGAGGATGTGAAGGCTGCGGCGTCTGGTGCAAAGGCAGCTCCGGCCGCCGCGCCCAAGGCGGAAGCAAAGGCTGAAGAGAAGCCGAAGGCCGCGCCTGCACCACAAGCCGCGCCGGCAGCAGCTCCCGCCACACCAGCCGGCGGCAATGGTCGCGTTTTTTCATCGCCGCTGGCACGCCGCCTCGCCAAGGAAGCCGGTCTCGACATCGGCGCAATCCAGGGCAGCGGCCCGCATGGCCGCGTGATCGCCCGCGACATCGATGCGGCCAAATCCGGCAAGGGCCTGAAGGCTCCGGCACCGGTTGCGGCCGGCGCTCCCGCGGCGCAGATCGCGCCGGCCATGAGCGATCAGCAGATCCTCGGTCTGTATGAGCAGGGCTCTTACGAGAGCGTCCCGCATGACGGCATGCGCCGCACCATTGCGCAGCGCCTGACCGCTGCGACCAATTCGATGCCGACCTTCTACCTGACGGTGGATTGCGATCTCGGCAAGCTCTCCGCGGCGCGCGAAGAGATCAACGCTGCCGCCGGCAAAAACGCGGAGGGCAAGCCGCTCTACAAGCTTTCGGTCAACGACTTCGTCATCAAGGCGATGGCGCTGGCTTTGCAGAAAATTCCGGAAGCAAATGTGTCCTGGACGGAAAGCGCCATGCTCCGTCACAAGCATTCCGACATCGGGGTTGCCGTGGCGCTGCCCTTTGGCCTGATCACGCCGATCATCCGCCAAGCTGAACTCAAGTCGCTGTCCGCTATCTCCAACGAGATGAAGGATCTCGCCGCGCGCGCCAAGGCCAAGAAGCTCAAGCCCAGCGAATACCAGGGCGGTTCGTCCTCTGTGTCGAACCTCGGCATGTACGGCATCAAGGACTTCACCGCCGTGATCAACCCGCCGCAATCGTCGATCCTCGCGGTCGGCACCGGCGAGGAGCGTGCTGTGGTGCGTAACGGTCAGATCGTCGCCGCGACGATGATGAGCGTCACGCTTTCGTGCGATCACCGCGCCATCGATGGCGCGCTCGGCGCCGAATTGCTGGTGGCGTTCAAGAAACTGATCGAAAATCCGGTGATGATGGTGGTGTAGGCCTATTCGACCTGCACATTCATCTCGCGTGCGAGCTTTCCCCACATCGCAAGGTCGTTCTTCAGCACCTGCGCCAATTCCTCAGGCTTGTCGGCAACGACCGGCAGGCCGCCATCCAATAACTTCTGTCGGACATCCGGCGCGTTCAGCGCCTCGATCAAAGCCTTGCTGAGGCGATCCACAATCGGCTGCGGCGTGCCGGCCGGTGCGAAGAAAGCGAGCCATGAGGTCGCTTCGAAGCCCGGCAATGTTTCCGACACAGTCGGGATTTTCGGCGCCTGATCGAAGCGGGACTTTTCGCCAATGGCGAGGATCTTGACCTTCCCGGTCTCGGCCTGCGGCAGGATCGTCACGAGCGTCGTGATACCGAGTTCGATATGACCGCCAAGAAGATCGTTCAGGGCAGGGCCGCTGCCCTTGTACGGCACATGCACAAGATTGATGCCGGCGCGTTGATTGAGCAGAACGCCGGCCATGTGATGCGGTGTGCCGATGCCCGCCGTGCCATAATGCAGCGGCTTCGAATGTGTCCTGGCGTAGGAAATCAATTCGGCCAGTGAATTGACCGGGACCGAAGGATTGGCGGCAACGGCCAGGATCGCCCGAACCGCCGTCGTCAGCGGCACGAAGTCTTTCTCAGGATCGAAGGGAAGACTTTTGAAGATGTTCGGATTGATCGCCATGATGGCGTTGGTCGTCAGCAGGATGGTGTAGCCATCCGGCGCCGCCTTCGCGACATGCGCCGTGCCGATATTGCCGCTGCCGCCGCCCTTGTTCTCCACGATCACCGGCTGGCCGAGACTGGCCTGCAGTTTCGGCAGCAGAACACGAGCCACCTGATCCGTTGAGGCACCGCCGGCATAGGGCGTGACGATGGTGATCGGACGGTTGGGATAATCCTGCGCCTGCGCCCCGGAAATAAAGAAAGCCGCGCCAATGCAGACGAGCACGCGCGTGGCGCGAGCCATAACGATCATCATGTCCTCCCGAGACTCTGTATTTTTGTATTTTTCGCGACTATCCGTGGTGGCGGGAAAGAGGGTCAACGCGCTGTTTGTTCGGCGAAACAATTTTTGACCCATCAATCGATGCTGTTCATCCCGCGTTTCGATTTGCTGCTTGTTTGGAAGCGGCCAGGTCGGCCATGATACGCGGCACAAAATCCGGACATTGATACCGGATGTGATCGGGAGAAAACGTTCAACGAGGGAGGACTTAAAGTGAGCAACGAAGACGTTGAAGTCATTCGTGAGCTACACCAGAAGACCATACTGCAAAAACTGATAAACCTGACCCGCCGCGCGATCCTCAATCGCGCAGCACTGGCCGGACTTATGGCCCTCACGCCTATGCCGGTGCTGGCGCAATCCGGTTATCCGAACAAACCCATCCGCGTCGTCGTGCCATTCCCGGCCGGCGGTACGACCGACATGCTGGCGCGGCTCCTGACGCAAAAGATGGGAGAGTCGCTGGGCCAGTCATTCGTTGTCGAAAATGTCGGTGGGGCGGGCGGTTCGCTCGGTGCCGAGCAGATCGCCAGAGCCGCACCCGACGGCTATTCGCTGCTCTTCCACAATCTGACCTTCTCGACCACGACATCGTCGCTGCAATATGCGGGGCGCTCACGCCACGACATCGAGAAGGATTTCATCCCGATCTCGGTCGGCGCCTATGTGCCGATGCTGCTGCTGGCGCATCCTTCGGTGCCGGCGAAGGACCTGAAGGAATTCGTTGCTCTCGCCAAATCCGCAAAGGATCCGATGTTCTATGGCTCGACCGGTCCGGGCAGTGTGATGAACTTCTCCGGCGAACTTCTGAAACGCGATGCCGGCATCAAGCTCGACCACGTGCCGTTCAAGGGCGCGGCGCCGCTGGTGCAGGAGCTCCTGTCCGGCCGGATCCAGTTCGGCGGCGATCAGCTTTCGACCTCGCTGCAACACGCCAAATCCGGCTCGTTGCGTCCGCTCGCCGTTCAAAGCGCAACACGCTCGCCCGCCTTGCCGGATGTACCGACGGTGCGAGAACAAGGCTTCGCATTCCTTGAATTGCAAGGCTGGAACGGATTCTTCGCACCGGCTGGTACGCCCGATGCCATCGTTGCCCGCCTTCACAAGGAGATCGTCGCGGCGTCGCAATCGCCCGACGTCCGCGCGAAGATGGCGCTGGTCGGCGCAGAGCCGGGCGGCTCGACGCAGGAGGAGATGCGTCAGATGCTGCGCGAACAGATCTCGAAGGTAAAGCCGGTGATCGAGGATCTGAAACTGATCGTGCAGTGACGGACCAACAGACGCCGGGCAACGATCAGCCCGGCGTCAATCCCTTGGACTTGATGACCGCCTGCGCCTCCGGCGATTGCAGATAGGTCAGCATCGCCTTGACGATGTCGGGCGCATTGTTGCGTGTCACAGCCCCCATCGAGAATTGCGTCACCTGATCGAGTTCGGCCGGCAGCGGCCCCAGCAGTTCGGAGCCTTCGACGGCAATGAGTTCGGAGATCTGCTGGACCGCGATGTCGGCTTCCCCCGACACCACGAACTTCGCGGCGGGCGAGCCGCTGATCGCCTTCTTCTTCACCTCGTCGAGGATGCCGAGCTTGTTCATAGCAAATTCGAAATTGTTGCCGCTCAAGCCGCCGGCCGAGTAGGCTACCGCCTTGGCATCCAGCAGCGCGCGCTTGACGGCCTCGGGCGTGGAAATATCCGGCCGTGGCGTGCCGGCCTTGATCGACAGTCCCACCTGCGCTCGCGCGATATGGATTCGTGGTCCCGAAACCTTGTCCGCCTTGATGAGGGCGTCGATGTTGTCGGCATTGGCGATGATCAGGTCGGCCGGTTCGCCATTCGCCAACCGCTTCACGAGCTGGCCCGAGGGGGCCACATCGATGACGACCGTGTGACCCGTGGCCTTTTCGAAGCGCGGACCAAGCTCCTGGAGGGAGGTCCGCAGCGTCTGCGTGCAGAACACCTTGATCTCGCCAGCCTGCGCTGGTCCGGCCATCAGCGACAACCCCAGCAAAAGGGCGAGGGACCCCTGGTGCATTGGAACGACCTCCCGGAATGTTTTCTTTGCAGCCTAGACCTGCTATCCGGCGGCCTCAATAACTCTCGTCGAAAGCCGGCCAGCGACTAGATCTGGATCGCCCCGCAGCCGGACCAGCAAGGAGCCCGATCGACCGCATGACCGAAAGCAATTTCGATATCATCATCATCGGCTCCGGCCCCGGCGGCTATGTGACCGCCATCCGCGCGGCGCAGCTCGGCTTCAAGACGGCTGTGATCGAGCGCGACTATCTGGGCGGCATCTGCAACAACTGGGGCTGCATCCCGACCAAGGCCCTCCTGCGGTCGGCGGAAATCTACCATTACATGCAGCATGCCAAGGATTACGGGCTCTCGGCGGAGAATGTGAGCTTCGACCCGAAGGCGGTCATCAAGCGTTCGCGCGATGTGGTCTCGCGGCTCAACACCGGCGTCGGCTTTCTGTTCAAGAAGAACAAGATCACGGTGATCTGGGGCGAGGCCACGCTCGACGCGCCGGGCAAGATCACGGTCAAGGCCTCAAAGACCGAAGCGCCGAAGGGCTCGCTCGGGCCGGGCAGCTATCAGGCCAAGCACATCATCGTCGCCACCGGCGCGCGGCCGCGCGTGCTGCCAGGTCTCGAGCCGGACAAGAAACTGGTCTGGACCTATTTCGAGGCGATGAACCCGGACAAGATGCCAAAGTCGCTTCTGGTCGTCGGCTCCGGCGCCATCGGCATCGAGTTCGCGAGCTTCTATCGCACCATGGGCGCCGACGTCACGGTCGTCGAAGTGCTGCCGCAGATCCTGCCGGTCGAAGATGCCGAGATCGCAGCCTTCGCGCGCAAGCAATTCGAGAAGCAGGGCATGAAGATCATGTCCGGCGCCAAGGTCACCAAGCTCGACAAGAAGGCCGACAGCGTCACCGCCACCATCGATGACGGGAAGGGCGGAACGCAGACCATGACCGTCGATCGCGTCATTTCCGCCGTCGGCGTCGTCGGCAATATCGAGAATATCGGCCTTGAAAAGCTTGGCGTGAAAACCGATCGCGGCACCATCGTCATCGATGAGATGTGCCGTACCAATGTGCCGGGCATCTATGCCATCGGCGACGTCGCCGGTCCGCCGATGCTCGCGCACAAGGCCGAGCATGAAGGCGTCATCTGCGTCGAAGCCATCAAGGGCCTGCACCCGCATCCGATGGACAAGCGCTTGATCCCTGGCTGCACCTATTGCTCGCCGCAGGTCGCATCCGTCGGTCTCACCGAGCAGGCCGCCAAGGACAAGAAGATCGACATCCGCGTCGGCCGCTTCCCCTTCGTCGGCAACGGCAAGGCGATCGCGCTCGGCGAGGACCAGGGCATGGTCAAGGTCATCTTCGACAAGAAGACCGGCCAGCTGCTCGGCGCGCATCTCGTCGGTGCCGAAGTGACCGAGCTGATCCAGGGCTTCGTCGTCGCGATGAATCTCGAGACGACCGAGGAAGAATTGATGCACACGATCTTCCCGCATCCGACGCTGTCGGAAACGATGAAGGAAGCGGTGCTCGATGCCTATGGGCGTGTGTTGAATATGTAGTTGCTAAATGCCATCGCGCATGAGCCAATGGCGCGGCCGTCGTGAAAAGGAAGGGCGGACCGCAAGGTTCGCCCTTTTTCGTTGGTGATGTTTCTTCAGTATGCATCTGCCCATCGCCATCAGCACGTTTGCAATAACTAGGTGTCGCCAGACGGAATCTCGGGAATAAAATGCGGGGTTCTGAGCGATTTCTCTTCGATCGCCTGAAACCCCGAAAAGAATGTGTCCTTTATTACTACAAGTTCATCCAAGGTCTGTTTGCTCACCTCATACCTAAGAAGCCTACCCGCAAAGGTCGTTTGGAAAATTCTTCCATTCAGCGATTGATGGACCATGATCATGGTCTGATCGCCTTCAATTTCTTGCCCATCCGAAATGAACGGGCCTTTGTAGTAGTTTCTGTCGCGGGTTCTTTGATCTTTTTTAGAATCTGGGATGTGAGCCAAAGCGTGACGCATCTCCGGAAAATCTGGAAAAGCTCTTTCATACTTCTTCATGGCATTTCGCAACTTCGCATGGTCAATGAGCGATTTGAGTGTAGGATGAGATCCCACCTCCGCGCGAAAATGTTGCATAACGAAGCCCATGTTGCTGATGGACCACGCTCCATCTTTTGCGGCGATCAGTTTCCAATCGTTCTCATGAGGTCGCTCAAGATCGCAAAGGTCGAAAAGCCGAAGCGCATGATTAAATTGACGCACTGCTTCCCACAAACTGGTTAGTCCATTCATAAATTCCGGTGCCGCCAAACGCTCATCCTCCGGAAGTATGAGGAAGTTGAAGTACACAAAAAACCTGCCAAGCACTGGATGCTTTTCAAACAAATCCATATTCAGTGATCTCGCATGAACGACAAACTCCACCTCACTTATCCCCGCTGCACAAGGCTGAATTATAGTCCCGTGCAAAGCGCGAACGTCTCATGAGCGTTTGCGTCGATGGAGCGCCGGGAGGCGCAGCCCCTTCGCGCAGGAAGGGGCGCGCGCCTCGCGGGCGGGATTCGCAACCCCGCCCGGGTGAGGTTTGCCTGACGAGGGCAAACCTGCGGCGCGCGGACGGACCCTCGCAAGGTCCGTATGGGGCCTCGCAAGCCCCTGGCGCCTCCCGGCGCTCCATTCCTGCTTCGGCAGGAGAGGAAACAGGGACGCAGACGCGCCCGCGTCTTTAACAACAGGGCCGAGAACGCATGCCGACAATCAGGCGACACATCGCAACTGGCAATACGCGGTCGTCGTGCGTTCAGAGAAATCAGTCAGGGACGCAGCCAGGCCGGCGAGGTGTAGCCTTGCGAACCGTGAGGTTGGCGGACCAGAACATATGGTCCGGCCGCTCCGACACGGATCAATGGGCTACCGGCTGCAACATTCCAACATCGGAGATTGTGGTCGGGCTGAACCTTGTTGCGAATGATCGTAAGCGCCATCCGAAGTTCATTCGCCGTTTCACAAAGCAACGCACCATTCGGCCCGCGCACGACATCAGCATAAGTTGCCGAGCCGAACAGCGTGGATACCTGCAGAACCGTCATGAGATAGCGCACGTGATGTGGCTCAACCGCGTTTTGCCGGGCCACCCTGATCTCGTTCTATTCGGCGTCGCTCTGCCCTGAGACGTTGCGTTTCCTTATCGACCGCGTCGATCTCTTGCTCCAGCCGTGTGATCGTTGTTGTTTTCGCACCGGTGCTGCGCAATTTGTCGAGCACCTGGCCGACAGAAAGTTTATTGATTTCCGCCATTGCAGTCTCCTGTCGCCGACAAGTCCTTCAGCAGGGACGATTGTAAACGATTGCAACCGAACCAAGATGTCTTTGCAGCAGTCATGACGGATATGTGATGAGCTGGCGGCGGACGCATCCGCACGCCAGCAACACGGCCAGCGAAGCTTTGATTTAAAACGATTGTTTCCAAACGAATGTCGAGACGCGGAGGAACGTCATGCAAGATCATATTTACAAAGTGGTGGAACTCGTGGGCTCGTCGGAAAGCAGCATCGAGGATGCCATCAATACCGCAATCACACGTGCGCACGAGACACTCCGTCATCTGCGCTGGTTCGAGGTGATCGAAACACGCGGCCAGATCGAGAATGGCAAGGTGGCTCACTATCAGGTCACGCTGAAGGTGGGTTTCACCATGGAAGGTGCCGGATAGAAACGCGATCGGCCGAGTATTGCGCTCCAGAACCGGATATCTACGCCACGTCGCGGTGTGATATCTCGATCACGCGGGCACGCTGCGCCAGTTGTTCAACCAGTGCATTCGCGGCCGCGCGATTGGTGGCATCGAGATTGGCGTCCCACTCATCGAGCAGATAGATCGGCGCATCGGTGTAGGCGACGATCTCCTGCAACGAGCGCAATTGCCGCTCGCCCGATGAGAAACCCTTGCGCTTGTGCCGATGCGATGACGTGACCTCTTCGTCCTCATCGTCAGGCTCGGCACCGGGATGCCGGGTGCTGAACTGGAAGGCGAGGCGATCGGATGTCGGCCAGTAATAGGCGCGGTTCTTGATCTCGGCTTTGAGGGCGGCCAGCAATGTCGATTTGCCGGAGCCATTGCCGCCGCGCACATTCACGCGTCCGTTTCGTTCCGCCAGCACAAGCTGCATCGCGTCGTCCACAGTCGACACCGCCTGCACGTCGCCGCCCTCGCGCAAAACGAGGCGATCGAACTTGATGCGGTTGTTGAAATGCGGATCTGGATTGGGATGCATGTTGTCGGCGATACCGCCAACGCGCGTCCAGGACGCCAGAACGTCGTTCCAGTCGATCGCAAGCTGATGCACGTCGTTGGTCATCTCGATCTGCCGCGGCAAGGTCGCGGCCAGACCGATCAGAATCGCCATGTCGCCGGCATCGCGAACGGCTACATAAGCCATGGTCGTGAAGATGATGGTGAGGCCGATGATGGCGCCGGTCGCGCTCAGGCCTTCGCGCGCGACGATGACCCTGATCTGCGCCTTGAGGCATTCGCGCGCCCGCAACTTGAAGCCGGCGAACCAGAGCCGCAGATTGTATCTGTTGCCGCTGAAGACATTGTCCCAGGCGGTATAGCCATGCGCCGTGACGCGATTGGTCCAGCGCTGATTGTCGAGATAGATCCCGGTGACGCGCTTGCGAACGAGATATTGCATCGTCATCAGGATGGTGAAGACGACGGCGTAGGCGATCGGCAGCGACTGATCGATCTCCGCGCCCAGCACAAGCGCGTTGAACACCAGAGCGAGGAACAGCTTGAGCTGCGACTCGACCTCGTACATCAGCCTGTAGATCGTATGGAAGGTTTCCCCGGTCAGGAACGGCTCGACCTGTTCGCGGGCATTGCGGTCGCTCAGAAGCGTCGGGTAGTGGCGGTTGTCGCGGGCAAAGCGCGCCATATAGAGGCCGAAGGCCCGCATGCCGGCCCGTTCGGCAAAGATCCAGCTAATGGCGCCGACAGCGTAAGAGGCGCACTGGACCGCGAAAATCCAGAAAAGATCAAAGACCAGGAATTCCCCGTTGGCGACATCGCGGCCAGCCTTGATGACAAGCCAGGTGGTGGCGGCCGACAACAGCGCCTCGCAAACCAGCAGGGTGAGGGTGACATAAAGCGGGCCGCATAAAAGAAACCGCAGGAATTGCAGTTTAGAAAAGGGTTCGCGGGTCATGTGAGCGGGTCCGGTGTCCGGGGCGGCAATGTGCTCTAATCTAGCGCGTTTTAGCCGCCTTGCGGTTGCCGCTCACAATCCGTAAGTAGAGCGCTTAAGTGCTTGATGCAGCATCCCGTTTGGGGCACGCCGTGACCGTTATCATCGATACCATTTCGCAGCCCCGGCCGCGGCACCCGGAAAAGGCCGGCCGGCCCGACAGCCCCTTGCTGCGCAAGCCGGACTGGATCCGGGTCAAGGCGCCGGTCTCGCGCGGCTATAACGCCACCCAGGCGATCGTCCGGGAGAACAAGCTGGTCACCGTCTGCGAGGAGGCCGGCTGCCCGAATATCGGCGAGTGCTGGGAGAAGAAGCACGCCACCTTCATGATCATGGGCGACACCTGCACGCGCGCCTGTGCCTTCTGCAACGTGAAGACCGGTCTGCCCGGCGCGTTGGACGCCGACGAGCCGGAGCATGTCGCCAACGCCGTCGCCAAGCTTGGCTTGTCGCATGTCGTGATCACATCCGTCGATCGTGACGATCTCGCCGATGGCGGCGCCGATCACTTCGCCCGCACGATCCGCGCCATCCGCGCGCAATGCCCGACCACAACGATCGAAATCCTGACGCCGGATTTCCTGCGCAAGCCTGGCGCGCTGGAACATGTCGTCGCGGCCAAGCCCGATGTGTTCAACCACAATCTCGAAACCGTGCCGTCCAAGTATCTCACCGTGCGGCCGGGAGCACGCTACTTCCATTCAATTCGGCTGCTGCAACAGGTGAAAGAACTCGATCCGACGATGTTCACCAAGTCCGGCATCATGGTTGGCCTCGGTGAGGAGCGGAATGAAGTGCAGCAATTGATGGACGATCTGCGCACGGCGCAGGTCGATTTCCTCACCATCGGCCAATATCTGCAGCCGTCGCGCAAGCATCATCCGGTCGTGCGCTTCGTAACACCGGACGAATTCAAGTCCTATGAAGCAGTCGCCTACGCGAAAGGCTTCCTTATGGTGTCCTCCTCGCCGCTGACCCGCTCGTCGCATCATGCCGGAGAGGATTTCGCGCGCATGAAAGCGGCGCGCGACGCCAAATTGTCCGTTTGAGCTGCGGCACGCAATGCCTCAATTCTCTACCACACGGCGCGTGCGCCACAATGCATCCGACATGTTCGATCTGGTAGCGGATGTTGAGCGCTACCCGGAATTTGTGCCGCTCTGCAACGCGCTGAAGATTCGAAACCGGACAGAAACGCCTGAGGGCGTCGTCACTGTCGTTGCCGATATGACGGTGGCCTATAAGCTGATCCGTGAGACCTTCCGCAGCCGTGTCACGCTCGACCGCGCCAATCTTCAGATCCTTGTCGAATATCTGGATGGTCCGTTCAGCCGGATGGAGAACCGCTGGGAATTTCACCCGGTGCAGGACTGGCTCTGCGACGTGAAATTCTTCATCTCGTATGAGTTTCGCAGCCGCATGCTCGGCATGCTGATGGGATCGATGTTCGACACGGCGTTTCGCCGCTTCTCGGCCGCGTTCGAGAAGCGTGCCGACGCCGTCTATGGGCGCAGGAACGCTGTCTAGAGCGTTTTCGAGCGAAGTGGGCACCGGCCTTCGCCGGCCATAGCCGGCTTCATCCGGCGACGGCCGGTTCGCGTGAAGAAAACGCATCAAAACAATAAGCTCTAGCTCGGCGGCTGCGGCTGCGCCGCTTCCGTTTCCGCCAGATCGTGCAGCATCCGGAACGCCTGATAGACTGACTGTTTGCGGATGTCGGGCCGGCCGATATCGCCGAACCTTTTCTCGACATGCACCAGCCGGCCAGAGCGCGACGCCACGGCGAAATGCACGAGGCCAACCGGCTTTTCCTCTGAACCACCGTCCGGGCCGGCAATACCCGTCACCGATACCGCGAGATGGACCGGTGCATGGGCAATGCCGCCACGCGCCATTTCTTCCGCTGTTTCGCGGCTGACGGCGCCGTATTTGTCCAGAGTCGCGGCCGACACACCGACCATGTCCTGCTTGGCCTGATTGGAATAGGTGATGAAACCACGCTCCAATATGCTGGAGATGCCCGGCACATCGGCGAGCGTACCGGCGACGAGGCCGGCCGTGCAGGATTCAACCGTCGCAAGCATCAGGTTCTTGCGTTTGCAGATATCCAGCAGGCGCTTCGCCGCCTCAACGATATCGTCGTCCAGCATGAGCGCTTAACTCGCAGGCAGTCGGATGGTTGCCATCGCATAGGCGACAATGCCTTCGCGGCGGCCGATAAAGCCCATGCCTTCGTTGGTGGTCGCCTTCACGCCGACACGGTCAGGCGTGATCCCGGCGATCTCGGCAATGCGTGCACGCATCGCATCGCGATTGGGGCCGATCTTCGGCGCCTCGCTCACCACCGTCACGTCGAGATTGGCGATGATGCCGCCACGCGCCTTGAGGCGATCGACGGCGAATGCCAGGAAGCGATCAGATGAGGCTCCGCGCCATTGCGGATCGCTCGGCGGAAAATGCGCGCCGATATCGCCATCGGCCAGCGCGCCGAGAATGGCATCGACAAGCGCATGCAGCACGACGTCGGCGTCTGAATGACCCGTCAGACCATGATCGTGCGGAATGCGAACACCGCCCAACGTTACATGATCGCCGGGGCCGAACTGATGCACGTCGAAGCCCATGCCGGTTCGAATGTCAGAAAGGTCGTCACGCAGCATGTCTTCCGCTCGCTTGAAATCGTCAGGGGTGGTGAGTTTGATATTCGTCGACTCGCCGGGGAATGTCGAAACCGTCAGTCCCGCCCATTCCGCCAAGGCGCCATCGTCGGAAAAATCGTTGCGGCCTTCGCGCTGCGCGCGCCGATGCGCATCGAGCAACGTTGTGAACGCGAAAGCCTGCGGCGTCTGAACAGCACGCAACTCATTGCGATCGACGGTCCGCAGAATCACACCGTTGGCATCGACCGCCTTGATGGTGTCGATGACGGGAAGGGCAGGGATCGCAGCCCCGGTTGTCTTGCCTGCTTCTATTGCACGTCGGATCAGCGCTGGCGTCGCAAAGGCCCGGGCTGCATCGTGGATCAGCACATAATCCGGTTTTGCCGTTTCCAGCGCCACCAACCCGGCCAGCACGGATTCCTGCCGGGTGGAACCGCCGAATACCGGCGGTGGCAGCTCAAAGCTGCCAGCGGCGTCATTGTAGAGGTCCTGGTCGTCGGGATGGATCACCACCTGAATGGCTTTCAATTCGGGGATGCCGGACAGAATCTTAAGGCTTCGGTAAAGCGCCGACTGACCCGCTAAGAGCCTGTATTGCTTCGGAATTCCTTCGCCGCTGCGGCTTCCGCGGCCCGCCGCGACGACCAGGGCGACACAGTTTGAGGTCATCGGCTCACCGCCTCGCTGAACCAGTTTGGAATGTCATGCATAGAAAGTAGCGCTTTTTGCACTGCAGCACTTGTGTCATGGTCGATTTTGGCTAAACTCTATGCACCACATGGCGAGCCTATTTTTTAAGCAGAACGTGCCCTTATGAGTACCACCGTGAACGGCACGACCTTCCGTGTCGGCAACCAAATCCTTCCGAATGGGCTCGTTCTGGCTCCGATGTCAGGGGTCACCGATGCTCCTTTCAGGCGGCTGGTCGAGACGCTGGGCGCGGGCCTTGTCGTATCCGAGATGGTGGCAACGTCAAAGCTTGCCGAAGGACGTCGCGACGCGGTGTTGCGGGCTGACGGCAAGGGGGTCGCTATTCATGCGCTCCAGTTGGCCGGCTGCGAGGCCCACTGGATGGCGGAAGGGGCACGCATGGCGGAAGCGTCCGGCGCCCAGATCATCGATATCAATATGGGCTGTCCCGCCAAACACGTCACTAACGGCCAGTCCGGCTCGGCATTAATGCGTGATCTCGACCACGCCATGACGCTGGTGGAGGCCACGGTCGGCGCTGTTTCTGTCCCGGTGACGCTGAAGATGCGCCTTGGCTGGGACCGCGACTGCATGAATGCGCCCGAGTTGGCGAAGCGCGCCCAAGATGCGGGCGTGACGCTGGTGACGGTGCATGGCCGCACCCGCAATCAATTCTACAAGGGCCAAGCCGATTGGGCCGCAGTGAAAGCGGTCAAACAAGCTGTGTCGATCCCGGTTGTCGTCAATGGCGACATTACAAGCGTCGATGATGCACGTATCGCGCTCGTTCAATCGGGAGCCGACCTTGTGATGGTCGGACGCGCGGCACTCGGCCGGCCATGGCTTCCCGGCGCCATCGCGCGACAGCTTGCCGGCGGCAAAGAGGAACGCGATCCGCCGCTGCAGCAGCAGCGGGATATCGCCGCAAAACTCTACGAAGACATGGTCGAGCATCACGGCACCGAGATCGGCCGCCGTCACGCCCGCAAGCATCTTGCCGCCGCGATCGATGTTGCCGGCCAAAATGCCGGAGCGAGCACCGAACAGATCAAGACCTGGCGCGCCAAGGTGCTGACAGCCGAAACACCAAAAGAAACGCTTCAGTTTCTGCAAGAGGCGTTCGACGCATTCGAAGCGATGGTGAGGCGGCCAACCCAATCATGGAGGAATGCGGCATGAATATCGAATCCGCAATCCGCACGACGCCGGGATCACCGGACCCGATCGTCAACGCATTGCCATTGCCGCTTGTTGTGGTGGCACCCGACGGCAAGATTGTCGATGCCAATGTCGCCGCCGAAGCCTTCTTCGAAGTGTCCGTGCCAGTGCTGAAACGGCATTTGCTGCGCGAGCTTGTTCCATTCGGCAGTCCGCTACTGTCGCTTGTCGAACAGGTGCGTGAGCATGGCGGCGCCGTGAACGAATATCGCGTCGACCTTTCGACGCCACGCAATCCCGGCGAGCATGTCGTGGATCTTTATGTGGCGCCGCTTCCGGAGCGTTCCGGCCACGTGGTGGTGATGCTGCAGGAACGGACGATTGCCGACAAGATGGACCGTCAGCTGACCCATCGTGGCGCGGCCCGCTCGGTCAGCGCACTGGCTTCGATGCTGGCGCACGAGATCAAGAATCCGCTGTCCGGCATTCGTGGCGCCGCGCAGCTTCTTGAGCAGTCCGCCGCCGATGACGACCGCAGCCTGACGCGCCTGATCTGTGACGAGGCCGACCGCATCGTGAAGCTGGTCGACCGAATGGAAGTCTTTGCCGACGAGCGCCCGATTGAACGGGAGCCCGTCAATATCCACGCTGTACTCGAACACGTGAAGCGGCTGGCCCAGTCGGGCTTTGCACGGCATATCCGTTTCGTCGAAGAATATGATCCGTCATTACCGCCGGTGCTGGCAAACCGTGATCAGCTCATTCAGGTTTTTTTGAACCTCGTCAAGAATGCCGCCGAGGCGATCGGCGAGAATGCTATCGATGGCGAAATCCAGATGACGACAGCGTTCCGGCCTGGCGTGCGGCTGACGCTTCCCGGCAGCCGTTCACGGGTGTCGCTGCCCATGGAATTCTGCATCAAGGACAACGGCCCCGGGGTTCCCGCCGACCTGCTGCAGCATTTGTTCGATCCCTTCGTCACGACGAAGCCGTCTGGATCTGGCCTCGGACTTGCATTGGTCGCCAAGATCATTGGCGACCATGGCGGCATCATCGAATGCGAATCCCAGACCCGGCACACCGTCTTTCGGATTCTCCTGCCGATGTACGCGGGAACAGGTTCCCAGGCCCGCAGAGCGGCGCAAAACACCGCGATGGAAGCCCAAACAACTTGAGCGAAAGCCCAACGGTATAAAGGCTGACGATACCTATGCCCGCCGGAAACATTCTCGTCGCTGACGACGACGCCGCCATTCGAACCGTGCTGAACCAGGCGCTATCGCGCGCTGGCTATGAAGTGCGATCGACCAGCAATGCCGCAACACTCTGGCGCTGGGTCAGCCAGGGCGAAGGTGATCTCGTCATTACTGACGTGGTGATGCCGGATGAAAATGCGTTTGAGCTCATCCCGCGGATGAAGAAACTGCGCCCGGAATTGCCGATCATCGTCATGAGCGCGCAGAACACCTTCATGACCGCGATCCGGGCATCGGAGCGCGGCGCCTATGAATACCTGCCGAAACCGTTCGACCTAAAGGAATTGATCGGCATTGTCGGCCGCGCGCTGTCCGAGCCGAAGGACAAGCCGCGCAATGCATCGCGCCCCGAAGAAATGGACCAGATTCCGCTCGTCGGCCGTTCGGCGGCGATGCAGGAAATCTATCGGCTGCTGGCGCGCCTGATGCAGACGGACCTCACTGTGATGATTACCGGCGAGTCCGGCACCGGCAAAGAGCTCGTCGCGCGCGCCTTACATGACTATGGCAAGCGCCGCGGCGGGCCGTTCGTCGCCATCAACATGGCGGCGATCCCGCGCGATCTCATCGAATCCGAATTGTTCGGGCATGAGAAGGGCGCCTTCACCGGCGCGAACACCCGCAGCACCGGCCGGTTCGAACAGGCCGAAGGCGGCACGCTGTTCCTGGATGAAATCGGCGACATGCCGATGGAAGCACAGACCCGTCTGCTGCGCGTCTTGCAACAAGGTGAATACACGACCGTTGGCGGCCGCACACCGATCAAGACGGACGTCCGCATTGTCGCGGCGACCAACAAGGATCTGCGCGTTCTCATTCAGCAGGGTCTATTCCGCGAAGATCTGTTCTTCCGCCTTAACGTCGTGCCACTGCGTCTGCCGCCGCTGCGCGAACGCGCCGAGGACGTGCCCGATCTGATCCGGCATTTCTTCATGCTTGCCGAGCGGGAGGGCTTGCCGCGCAAGCAGATCGATCAGGCCGCACTGGATCGCCTAAAGAAATATCCCTGGCCAGGCAACGTGCGCGAGATCGAGAATCTCGCGCGCCGTTTGGCGGCGCTCTATCCACACGAAGTCATCACACTTCCGGTCATCGAAGCCGAACTGACACAGCCGGCGGTGACGCCGGAGATCGAAACGAGCGCCCCCGACAATCTGTCCGCGGCCGTCGAACGCAATCTGGCGCGATACTTCGCCGGCTTCCCCGATGGTCTGCCGCCGCCCGGGCTTTACCACCGCATTCTGCGGGAGGTAGAGCATCCGTTGCTCACGGCGGCCCTGACCGCCACGCGCGGCAACCAGATTCGCGCTGCCGACCTGCTCGGCGTCAACCGCAACACGCTGCGCAAGAAGATCAGAGATCTGGATATTCAGGTCATCCGCACGACGACCTGATTTTCCAGAGAACTCCCCTGTCGGCTGCCGCGGAATTGTCGCAATTCCGCAACAATGTTGTATAAATACATCAACGAATCCGGTCAGCCGACCGGTCGCCAGTTCGCACCCGGGGGCCGATGGCCAGCGCTGACCAATCGTTGCCGCTCGACAAATCGGCCGGTATGCAGGTAGGCCGTCGCCTGTCGTTCCGGTGGATCAGTTCGATCACCGTCGGCTTGGCGCTGCTGTCCGCGCTGGCAACATTCCTCGTTCTGTCCGGCCTGACTCCGCTGCCGCCGACCCACAATGTCGTCGTCAGCCTGCTTGGCATTAACGCCATCGCCGCGCTGATCCTCATCCTCGTCATCGCCCAGGAAGCGTACAAGATCGTTCAGGCGCGACGGCGCGGACGAGCCGCAGCACGGCTGCATGTACGCATTGTCGGCCTGTTCGCCATCATTGCCGCGGTGCCAACCATCCTCGTCGCGATTGTCGCGACCATCACACTCGATCGCGGTCTTGATCGCTTCTTCTCGGTCAGGACCAAAGCGATCATCGAGAATTCGCTGCTCGTCTCCGAGGCCTATCTGCGCGAGCACGCGCAGATGATCCGTGGCGATATTCTGGCGATGGCGCAGGACGTCGCGCGTGCCAAGCCGCTGTTCGAATCCGACCGCGAACGCTTTCAGCAATTCCTGACGGCCCAAGCCACGATCCGCGGCCTGCCGATCGCCGTCATGCTCAACGGCGACCTCGAGGTGATCGAGCGCACCAATCTGCGTGTGACGCAGGACTTTGCGATTCCGAACAAGGAAGCGCTGAAGTCGATGAGTGAGACCGAACCGCAGATCGCGTTGCTGCCTGATACCAATTATGTCGCCAGCGTCATCAAGCTGCGCAACTATGACACCATGTATCTCTATGTCGCGCGGCTCCTTGATCCGCGTGTGGTGTCGCAATTGCGGGAAACGCGCGCCAGCGTCAGCGACTACGCCTTGATGGAGGCGAGGCGGCTGGGCGTCACCGTGGCCTTCGGTCTGATGTACACGGTCATCGCCCTGATCGTGACGCTGTCGGCGGTGCTGATCGGTTTGAATTTCGCCAACCGGCTGGTGGCACCGATCCGGCGCCTGATCGGCGCTGCGAATGTTGTCGCCACCGGTAACCTGCATGTGCAAGTGCCGGTGCATCGCTCCGAAGGCGATCTCGGCCAGCTCGGTGAGACCTTCAACCGCATGACGCATGATCTGCGCACGCAGCGCGACGATCTCGTCAATGCCCGGGATCTGATCGACAGCCGCCGCCGCTTCAGCGAAGCGGTTCTGGCCGGCGCCAGCGCCGGGATTATCGGCGTTGACCACGACGGCAAGATCAGCATCCTCAACCGTTCGGCCGAGCAACTGATCGGCGCGCCCGGCAGTGAGGTGATGGGCAAGCCGTTGCTCGATGTCGTGCCCGAGCTTGCCGAACTCATCCAGCAATCCATCGACAACGGCCAACGCCTGACGCAAGGGCAGGTGACCTTGAGCCGCAAGGGACGCGAGCGCAACCTGTCGGTTCGCGTTACAAGCGAACAGACCGCCGAAGCCGAGCATGGCTATGTGGTGACGCTGGACGACATCACCGAACTGGTGTCTGCACAGCGCACCTCGGCCTGGGCTGACGTCGCGCGACGCATCGCGCATGAGATCAAGAACCCGCTGACGCCGATCCAGCTTTCGGCGGAGCGCCTGCGCCGCAAATACGGAAAAGTGATCACCGAAGACCGCGCGATCTTCGAACAATGCACAGATACGATCGTGCGGCAGGTGGACGACATCCGCCGCATGGTCGATGAATTTTCGCGCTTTGCGCGGATGCCCAAGCCCGTCATGGAGCCGGAGGATGTCGCCGATACAGTTCGGCAGGCTGTCTTCCTGATGCGCGTCGGCCATCCCGATATCGATATCGAGTTGTCATTGTCCGAAGACCCGATGCATGCCCGTTTCGACCGCCGTCTGGTGTCGCAGGCGCTGACCAACATCATCAAGAACGGGACGGAGGCTATCGGCGCCTTGCCCGAGGGTTCGCCCAAAGGCCGTATCGAGGTGACGGCCGTACGCGACGGCGACCACGTCAATATCGATGTGGTGGACAATGGCATCGGTCTGCCCAAGGAGCATCGCTCGCGTCTGCTCGAACCCTATGTCACGACGCGCGAGAAGGGCACTGGTCTTGGCCTTGCGATCGTCGGCAAGATTCTCGAGGATCATGGTGGCGGCATCGAATTGCACGATGCTGGCGAGAGAGAGCCGGGACGAAATGGCGCGTGGATACGACTGCGCTTTGCCGTCAATCCGCCGCAAGCGACCGGCAACGGTGCGGCCGAAGACAAACAAACCAAGCATGTAAGCAGTGTGGCGACATGACGGCTGAGATTCTCATTGTCGATGACGAACCTGATATTTGCGAACTGGTTTCCGGCATTCTTCAGGACGAAGGCTATACGACCCGGACGGCGCGCGATGCCGACAGCGCGCTGAACGCGATCAAAACGCGCCGTCCCAATCTTGTCTTTCTCGATATATGGCTGCAGGGCTCCAAGCTTGACGGGCTGCAATTGCTGGACGCCGCGAAAAAGGAATATCCCGACCTGCCGGTCGTGATGATCTCCGGCCACGGCAATATCGAAACGGCCGTGGCGGCGATCAAGCAGGGTGCCTACGACTTCATCGAAAAGCCGTTCAAGGCCGATCGCCTCATCCTCGTCGCCGACCGCGCGTTGGAAAACTCCCGGCTCAAGCGCGAGGTGAAGGAGCTGAAAGCGATCTCGCCGCTGCCATCAGCTCTCATCGGCAAATCGCCGGCGATAAACCAGCTCCGGCAGACGGTCGAGAAAGTTGCGCCGACCAACAGCCGCATCATGATCATCGGCATGTCGGGCTCAGGCAAGGAATTGTGTGCGCGCACCCTGCATAACCTTTCATCGCGCGCCAACGGTCCTTTCGTCGTCATCAACGCCGCGGGCATCACGCCGGAATCGATGGAGATCGAGCTGTTTGGCGTCGAGCAGAGCAATGGCAGCCAGAGCCGCAAGCCCGGCGCGCTCGAAGAAGCGCATGGCGGCACGCTGTTCATCGACGAGATCGCGGACATGCCGCGCGAGACGCAAAACAAGATCCTACGCGTGCTGGTGGACCAGACCTTCCATCGCGTCGGCGGCAATTCCAAAGTCGCCGTGGACGTGCGCATCATCTCGTCGACGGCCCGCAATCTCGAAGCGGAAATCACTGCCGGCAATTTCCGCGAAGATCTCTATCACCGCCTTTCGGTCGTGCCGATCCGCGTGCCGCCGCTGGCGGAGCGGCGCGAGGATATCCCGCTGCTGGTCGATTATTTTATGGACCAGATTTCGCTTGCGACCGGCTTGCCAAAGCGCACCATTGGCGAGGATGCCATGGCCGTGCTGCAGTCGCATGACTGGCCGGGCAATGTGCGCCAGCTTCGCAACAACGTCGAGCGCCTGATGATCCTTGCGGGCGGCGACCCGAATGCGGTGATCAATTCCAGCATGCTGCCGCAGGACGTAGGCTCGATGGTGCCATCGATGCCGAACGGCAATGGCGGCGAGCAATTGATGAGCTTGCCACTGCGCGAGGCGCGCGAAATGTTCGAACGCGAGTATCTCGTCGCGCAGATCAGTCGCTTTGGCGGCAATATCTCGCGCACCGCCGAATTCGTTGGTATGGAGCGCTCCGCGCTGCACCGCAAGCTCAAGGCGCTCGGAATCGGCTGATCGCGGCACGCAAGAGCATTCAAGAGAACCACTGTGTCACGTATCGCCTATGTCAACGGTCGCTATCTGCCGCGGAGCGACGCGGCGGTCCATATCGAGGATCGCGGCTATCAATTTGCCGATGGCGTCTACGAAGTCTGCGAGGTGAGGGGTGGCCGCCTGATTGATGAACGCCGTCATATGGAACGGCTGCTACGTTCCTTAGGCGAGCTCCGCATCCCGCTGCCGATGCCGCTATCGGCCCTCAGTATCGTCATGCACGAAGTGGTTCGGCGCAACGGCGTCCGCAATGGCATCGTCTATCTGCAGATCACCCGCGGCGTTGCCAGGCGCGACCATGCTTTCCCGCCGGCCGGAACGAAGCCCGCGGTTGTGGTCACTGCAAACCGTATCGACCCAGAGAAGAACGAGAAGCTTGCCGCCGATGGCGTTGCCGTCATCACGCTGCCGGACAATCGCTGGGACCGCGTCGATATCAAATCAATCGCGCTGCTGCCGAACGTCCTTGCGAAACAACAGGCGAGGGAGCAGGGCGCCCGCGAGGCCTGGTTTGTCGCCCGTGACGGAACCGTGACAGAGGGATCGTCCTCAAACGCCTGGATCGTGACACGCGACAATGAAGTCGTGACCCGTCAGGCCGACCACGCGATCCTGAGGGGCATCACCCGGACCGTCCTGCTGGATGTCCTCAAGTCCCAGAACCTGAAGCTGTCGGAGCGGCCCTTTACCGTTGAGGAAGCACAGGCGGCGCGGGAAGCCTTCATCACCTCGGCCAGTCAGGTCGTGATGCCGGTCGTCAGGATCGACGGCCGCCCGGTCGGTAATGGCGCACCTGGCCTGCTGGCGACCGCCTTACGCCGCGATTTCCACCGCTTTGCAGAAGAATCCTGACAATTCGTCGCGCTAAGGCCTTGGCTGACATGCAAGTTGGGCTTGCGCGGAATCCCGCCGTGCCATCTAATGCAATCGCCCCAAGTCCTCGTGGGTCAAAAGAACGAGGGACGATGTGACTTGGCAATAACTCTAAACTGATCACCTAACAGAAACGTCTCGCGGAACGGGATCCGCGGGCAAGAAAATGGAAAGCACGGCCATGGCAGCCGAACGAACTCAAAATCTCCAGGACACC
>Ga0164243_10001914_pt1 | contig 34908 bp, 28 predicted proteins | sample OricompcompostOP_FD_108781 | JGI IMG/M metagenome (GOLD analysis project Ga0164243, IMG submission 108781) | Organic Plus compost microbial communities from Emeryville, California, USA - Original compost - Organic plus compost (OP) | ecosystem: Engineered > Solid waste > Mixed feedstock >...
CGGCGGCGTGGGGGCGTTCGGAGGCGCTGGACCTGTCGAGCGAGGTGCTGCGGCTCTCGGAGCTGGCGCTGCGGGCGAAGGCGCACGGGATCGTGTGCAGCGGGCGGGAGGCGTCGCTCGTGCGGGAGCGGTTCGGCGACGAGCTGGCGATCCTGGTGCCCGGTGTGCGCGCGGCGGGCGGGGCGGTGCAGGATCAGGTCCGGGTGGTGACGCCGCAGCAGGCGGTGGAGGCGGGGGCGCGGTACATCATCGCGGGTCGGATGATCACGGCGGCGTCGGATCGCCGGGCGGCGATGCAGCGACTTCTGGCCGAGCTGGAGTAGGGGCCGGCCGGGGCGAGGAGCGGGGGAATCGGGATTTGTGTGGCGTTAAGCGATCCCCTTGCTTCAACTTATAGCCCCAATTACTGTTAGGGTCTGGCCGGGATTTTTTCGTCTCGGCTCAGCTTTATTCCCGCATGAAATTTGGTTCCGTCCGGAGCGTCTTGTGAAAGTTCGCACAAGCGTGAAGCCGATCTGTGAGCACTGCAAAGTTGTGAAGCGCAACGGCGTGACTCGCATCATCTGCAAGCGCAACCCAAAGCATAAGCAGCGTCAGGGTTAATCAATGGCTCGTATTGCTGGCGTCGATCTCCCGAGAGACAAGAAGGTCGAGATCGGTTTGACGTACATCTACGGCATCGGCCGTCATGCGGCGCAGACGATCATCGAGAAGGCAGGGATCGATGGCAATCTGCGCATTCGCGACCTGAGCGACGCGGACGTGAACAAGATTCGCGGCGTGATCGAGCGTGACCACAAGGTCGAGGGCGCGCTGCGGACGGAGGTGGCGATGAACATCAAGCGATTGATGGACATCGGCTCGTACCGCGGCATTCGTCATCGTCGTGGTCTGCCGGTTCGCGGTCAGCGCACGCACACGAACGCGCGCACGAAGAAGGGGCCGCGCCGTGCGATCGCCGGCAAGAAGAAAGTCACCAAGTAGTCATTAGCATACACATAATTCGTCATGGCAACTGGGAAGAAGACCAAGCGGGTCGTGGAAGCGGAGGGCGTGGCGCACATCAGCGCGACGTTCAACAACACGACGATCACCATCACGGACTCGCACGGGAACGCCGTGTCGTGGGGCTCGTCCGGGAAGGCCGGGTTCAAGGGCTCCAAGAAGAGCACGCCGTTCGCGGCGACGGTCGCCGCCGAGCAGGCCGCGCGCGAAGCGCTGACGGCCGGTGTGAAGCGCGTCCACGTGAAGGTGCAGGGCCCGGGTTCGGGCCGCGAGTCGGCCATCCAGGCGCTGGCCACCGCCGGTCTTCAGGTCAAGTCGATCAAGGACGTCACGCCGATCCCGCACAACGGCTGCCGTCCCCCCAAGCGCCGGAGAGTCTGATCCATGGGTCGCTATACCGGGCCGAGTTGCCGGCAGTGCCGGCGTGAAGGCACCAAGCTGTTCCTGAAGGGCACCAAGTGCTTCACGGAGAAGTGCCCCGTCGAGCGTCGTCCGTATGCTCCGGGCCAGCATGGGCAGAACACGGCGCGCCGCCGCAAGTCGTCGGAGTACTCCAAGCAGCTCCGCGAGAAGCAGAAGATCAAGCGCATCTACGGCATCAGCGAGCAGCAGTTCCGCAACACCTTCGAGAAGGTGTCGTCGCTGCCGGGGATCACGGGCCACAACCTGCTGGCCGCGCTCGAGAGCCGTCTCGACAACATGATCTATCGCATGGGGTTCGCGCCGAGCCGCAAGGCGGCGCGCCAGCTCATCCGCCATCGTCACATCGAGATCAACCAGAAGACGGTCGACATCCCGAGCTACATGGTGGCGCCGGGCGAGGAAGTGCGCATTCGCCAGAAGTCGCGCGAAGTGCAGCCGATCCTCGCCGCGATGGATCAGGCGTCGCGCGGCGCGTCGCTCTCGTGGCTCGCGGTGGATCGCGACACGTTCAGCGGCCGGATGCTCGAACGGCCCAGCCGTCCGAACATCCCGATCGCGGCGCAGGAGCAGCTCGTCGTCGAGTTGTACTCGAAGTAGTCGTCGAGCTGTAGACGCACGTACGCTTTGACGCGCCGACGAGGCTTGCCTCGTCGGCGTTCAAATAGAGGAGGGGTCGCCGCGGTTCGCCGCGACGACGCCGGTCGGGGCCCTCATCCCCAATCGAGCCTGCCGCGCATGAGGGGCGGGGCAGGGCGATGCCGAGGCGATTCTCGGCAAGACCGTATGCACGGACATTCTCATGGCCAACACGATTGATCTCCGCGGACTCGTCCGCCCGCAGCTGGTCGAAGCGACCAAGCGCGAAGACAACCCCAATGTCGCCGAATTCCGGCTGCAGCCGCTCGAGCGCGGCTTCGGCCACACGCTCGGCAACTCGATGCGGCGCATGCTGCTGTCGTCGCTCCGCGGCGCGGCCGTGTGGGCGTTCCGCATCGACGGCGTCGTCCACGAGCATCAGACGATCCCGGGGGTCGTCGAGGACGTTCACCAGATCATCGGCAACCTGAAGACGCTCACGCTCACGCTCCCCGAAGACGTCGAGGACGTGGTGCTGCACATCTCGAAGTCGACGGCGGGCGCGGTCACGGCGGCGGACATCTCCGCCTCGGGCGGCGTGCGCATCGTCGACCCGGCGCACCACCTGTTCACCCTCCAGGACGACCGCGATCTCAACGTCGACCTGTACGTGAACAAGGGCCGCGGCTACATCGAATCGGATCAGCATCCGATCGACCGTGGGCTGCCGGTGGACCTGGTCCGCATCGATTCGATCTACAACCCGGTGCGCCGCGCGAACTTCACGGTGGCCGAGACCCGCGTGGGCCAGCGCACGGACTACGACCGCCTGGTGTTGACGGTCGAGACGAACGGCACCATCTCGCCGGAAGAGGCGGTCAGCTACGCCGCCGCGCTGGCGCAGACGCACTTCCAGTACTTTGCGGACTTCGGTTCGCACTCGTCGGCCCCGATCGGCACGGCGAGCGAGGCGGGCGCCGGCGACGGCGCGCGGCTCGGCGGATTGCTCCGCACGCCGATCGACGATCTCGAGCTGTCGGTGCGCTCGGTCAATTCGTTGAAGAACTCGAATATTCGTTCGCTTGGCGACCTCGTTCGACAGACCGAGAGCCAGATTCTGCAAGTCAAGAACTTCGGCAAGAAGTCGCTGCAGGAGATCGCCGATCTCCTCGAGCGCGAGAACCTGAATTTCGGGATGCGGTTCGAAGAGAACGGCGATGGCAGCGTCCGGGTGCTGGATTACGGAACGCCGCCGAGCCGGGCTGCCGCGGCGGCGCCCGACGACATGGAGGAGTAAGAGAATGCGGCATCGGAAAGCGGGCCGGCAGCTGCGCCGGACCAGCGAACAGAAGCTGGCGCTGATGCGGAATCTCGCGTCGTCGCTCATCGAACACGGGGCGATCGAGACGACCGAGGCCAAGGCCAAGGAGCTGCGTCCGTTCGTCGAGAAGTTGATCACGAAGGCGCGCTCGGGCACCCTGCACGATCGCCGCCTCGCCGGACGCCACGTGCACAAGCGCGAGACGGCCGACAAGCTGTTCCACGAAGTCGGGCCGAAGTTCGCCAAGCGCAACGGCGGCTACACGCGCATCCTCAAGACCGGCCACCGCAAGGGTGACGGCGCCGAGATGGCCCGCATCGAGCTGGTGGGAGAGTAATCCAATGGCGATTCAACGGAACGTCTGCTACAGCTGCGGCAAGGGCGTCGCGTTCGGGAACAACGTGTCCCACGCGAACAACAAGACCCGCCGCACGTGGAAGCCGAATCTCCAGGTCATGCGCACCGAGATCGACGGCAAGATCCAGAAGGTGAAGGTCTGCACGCGTTGCATGAACGCGGGCAAGGTCAAGCGCGCGCCGCGCGGGCAGACCGCCGTCGCGTGACGCCGGCCATCCCGATGGTGCACGATGAGCGAGGGGAGCTTTCGGGCTCCCCTTTTTCACGTCCGAATCCTCTATTTTCCACGCCATGAAGACGGCGTTGATCACCGGCATCACGGGCCAGGACGGCTCCTACCTCGCCGAGCTGCTGCTCGCGAAGGGCTACCGCGTCGTCGGCGTCGTGCGGCGCAGCTCCACCACCCCGTACGAGCGCATCGCCCACCTGGTCGACCGCGTGGAGCTCGTCTCGGCCGACCTGCTCGACCAGACCTCGCTCACCGACGCCGTCGGCGAATACCAGCCGGACGAGATCTACAACCTCGCCGCGCAGAGCTTCGTGCAGACGTCCTGGAACCAGCCCGTTCTCACCGGCGAGTTCACGGCGCTCGGCGTTACGAGAATGCTCGAGGCCATGAAGAAGGCCGCGCCCAGAGCGCGCTTCTACCAGGCCAGCTCGAGCGAGATGTTCGGCAAGGTCGTCGAGTCGCCGCAGCGGGAGACGACGCCCTTCTATCCGCGCAGCCCGTACGGCGTGGCGAAGGTCTACGGGCACTGGATCACGGTGAACTACCGCGAGAGCTTCGGTCTGTACGCGGTATCCGGAATTCTCTTCAACCACGAGAGCCCGCGCCGCGGCCTGGAGTTCGTCACGCGCAAGGTCACCGACGCCGCCGCGCGGATCAAACTCGGTCTCGCCGACGAGCTGCGCCTCGGCAACCTCGAGTCCCGGCGGGACTGGGGCTTCGCCGGCGACTACGTCGACGCGATGTGGCGCATGCTCCAGCAGGATGAACCCGACGACTTCGTGATCGGCACCGGGCATACGTGCTCCGTCCGCGACCTCTGTCGCACGGCGTTCTCGCACGTGGGGCTCGACTACGCGGACTACGTCAAGCAGGATCCTCGCTTCTTCCGGCCGGCCGAAGTCGATCTGCTCGTCGCCGATCCGAGCCGGGCGCGTGAACGGCTCGGCTGGGAGCCGAAGGTCACGTTCGACGAGTTGGTGCGGATGATGGTCGACGCGGATCTGGAGCGGCACCGGGCGCGCCCCTGAGATGCGCGCGCTGATCACCGGTGGGGCCGGCTTCGTCGGACAGTGGCTCGCGCGCGCGCTTCTCGCGCGCGGTGATGACGTTCACATCGCGAGCCTGCACGCGTCGTCGGTACACCAGCCGGGCCAGCCCGAGGTCCTGAGCGCGGCCGAGCGAAGCGCGATCCACTGGACACCGACCGACTTCCGGAACGCGGCGGAGGTCGACGCGGCCGTCGAGGCGAGCCGGCCCGACGCGGTCTTTCATCTCGCCGGGGTGAGCTTTCCCCCCGACGCCAGCCGCGAGCCGGACCTCGCGTTCGACATCAACACCCTCGGCGTCGTGCGGCTGCTTGGCGCGATCCGGCTGCGGCGCCGCGCGGGGGCGATCGATCCGGCGATCATCGTCGCGGGGAGCGCCGTGCAGTACGGCCGCCACGACGAGAGCGAGATGCCGCTCGATGAGTCGGCGGAGACGCGTCCCTCGAGCGCGTACGCCGCGTCGAAGCAGGCGCAGGAGGTCGCGGCGCTGGCCGCGTTTCGCGAGGACGGCACGCGCACGATCTGCGTGCGGGCGTTCAACCACTCGGGCGTCGGCCACGCCGGGCACTATCTGATTCCCGCGCTCGTCGCACGGGCGCTGCGCCTGCGCGCGGGCGAGGAATCGGCCCTCGCGCTGGGCAACGACGTCGTGCGCGATTACGTGCATGTGGATGACGTCGTGACCGCCTATCTTTCGTTGGCCGACCGCGGCCGCGCGGGAGAGATCTACAACGTCGCCAGCGGCGTTGGCGTTCGGGCCAGTCAGCTCGCGCGCGATGTCTTGCAGCGCGTCGGCGTGACGGCCGAGATTACCAGCGAGCCGACGCTCGCGCGTTCCACCGACATTCCAATTCTCGTCGGCTCGTTTGCCAGGCTCGCGCGCGAGACGGGCTGGCGGCCGGCGAAGACATACGCCGACATCATTGACGATTTGTTGAATGCCCAAGCGGACTGACCTCCATCGTATTCTCGTCATCGGATCGGGGCCGATCATCATCGGCCAGGCAGCCGAATTCGACTACTCCGGCACGCAGGCGACCAAGGCGCTGAAGGAGGAGGGCTACGAGGTCATCCTCATCAACTCGAATCCCGCGACGATCATGACCGATCCGGAGTTCGCGGATCGGACGTACATCGAGCCGGTGACCCCCGAGTTCGTCGAGTTGATCATCGAGAAGGAGAAACCGGACGCGATCCTGCCGACGATGGGCGGCCAGACGGCGCTCAACGTGGCGATGGCGCTCTCGGAGAGCGGGGTGCTGGCGAAGCACGGCGTGGAGCTGATCGGCGCGAACGCGCGCGCGATCGCGCTGGCCGAGGACCGGAAGCTGTTCGGCGAAGCCATGGCGCGCATCGGGCTGGCCGTCGCCGAAGGCGGCATCGCGGAGAGCTTCGAGGAGGCGGAGGCGATCGTCGCGGGCACAGGGTTTCCCGCGATCATCCGCCCGTCGTTCACGCTCGGCGGAACGGGCGGCGGCATCGCGTACAACCGCGAGGAGTTCGAGCGCATCGTCCGCAGCGGCCTCGATCTGTCGCCGACGCACCAGGTGCTGGTCGAGCGCAGCGTGATCGGCTGGAAGGAGTTCGAGCTCGAGGTGATGCGCGATTGCGAGGACAACGTCGTGATCGTGTGCTCGATCGAGAACCTCGATCCGATGGGCGTGCACACCGGCGATTCGATCACGGTCGCGCCGGCGATGACGCTCACCGATCGCGAGTATCAGTCGATGCGCGACGCGGCGGTGGCGATCATTCGCGAGGTCGGCGTCGACGCCGGCGGCTGCAACATCCAGTTCGCGGTGAATCCGGCCGACGGCGAGATGCTGGTCATCGAGATGAATCCGCGCGTGTCGCGCTCGTCGGCGCTGGCGTCCAAGGCGACGGGCTTTCCGATCGCGCGCATCGGCGCCAAGCTGGCCGTGGGCTTCCGGCTGGACGAGATCCCGAACGACATCACGAAGACGACGCCGGCGTCGTTCGAGCCGGTGCTGGACTATGTCGTCGTGAAGGTGCCGCGGTTCGCGTTCGAGAAGTTCCCGAGCGCCAATCCGCAGCTCACGACGCAGATGAAATCGGTCGGCGAAGCGATGGCGATCGGGCGGACCTTCAAGGAGGCGTTCCAGAAGGGACTGCGCGCGCTCGAGACGGGGCGGATCGGGTGGAACGTCGCCACGCGGCTGCAGGACGACCGCCTGCCCGACGATTCGATGGAATCGCTGCGCGCGGCGCTGCGGCAGCCGACGCCGGAGCGGATCTTCCAGGTCAAGCACGCGCTCGCGCGCGGCGTGACGCCCGCCGAGGTCTACGAGCTGTCCGGCATCGACCCCTGGTTCCTGAACCAGATGCTCGAGTTGATCGACGCCGAGCGCGCGTATGCGGCGCTCGACGACGTCGATGCGGACGCGCTGCGGCGCATGAAGCGCCTCGGCTTCTCCGACGCGCAACTCGGATTGCTGCGCAAGGAGTCCGAGGACGCGGCCCGTGAGCGGCGGTGGCGGCTCGACGTGCGCCCCGCCTACAAGATGGTCGATACGTGCGCGGGAGAATTTCCCTCTTCCACGCCGTACCTCTACGGCAGCTACGACGAGGAGAACGAGGCGCCGAAGACCGGCCGGCGCTCCGTCGTCATCCTCGGCAGCGGTCCGAATCGCATCGGGCAGGGCGTGGAGTTCGACTACTGCTGCGTGCGCGCGGTGATCGCGCTGCGTCAGCGGGGATTCGAGACGATCATGATCAACTCGAATCCGGAGACCGTGTCGACCGACTTCGACACGTCGGACAAGCTGTACTTCGAGCCGCTCACCTTCGAGGACGTGCTCGAGATCATCGAGCGCGAGCAGCCGGAGGGCGTGATCGTGCAGCTCGGCGGCCAGACGCCGCTCAAGCTCACGCGCCGGCTGGAAGCGGCGGGGGTGAAGATTCTCGGCACCTCGCCGGACGCGATCGACATCGCGGAAGACCGTCGCCGCTTCGAGCAGATCGCGCGCGAGCTCGGCCTCACGCAGCCGCCGAACGGCACCGCGACGTCGGTCGAGGAGGCGCTGGAGGCGGCGGAACGGATCGGATATCCGGTGCTCGTGCGTCCGTCGTACGTGCTGGGCGGGCGGGCGATGCAGATCGTCTACGACGCGCCGTCGCTCACCAACTACTTCGCCACCGCGGCACGCGTCTCCGAGGAGCGTCCGGTGCTCATCGACCGCTTCCTCGAGGATGCGTTCGAGTGCGACGTGGACGCGATCTCCGACGGCACGCACGTGGTGATCGGCGGCATCATGCAGCACATCGAGGATGCGGGAATTCATTCCGGCGACTCGGCCTGCGTGCTTCCGCCGTATCTGATCGGCGAGAGCGACATGGAGACGATGCGCCGGCAGACGATCGCGCTGGCGCGTGCACTCGGCGTCGTCGGCGTGATCAACGTGCAGTACGCGATCAAGGACGGCGTCGTCTACATCCTCGAGGTGAATCCGCGCGCGAGCCGCACGATTCCGTTCGTGTCGAAGGCGATCGGCGTGCCGCTGGCGTCGTACGCGGCGCGCGTGATGGTCGGCGAGACGCTCGAGGAGATCGGGTTCACGAAGGAGATCGTGCCGCCTTATGTGTCGGTGAAGGAGGCGGTTTTCCCGTTCAACAAGTTCGCGGGCACCGATCCGGTGCTCGGCCCGGAGATGCGGTCGACGGGCGAGTGCATGGGCATCTCGGACTCGTTCGGAGCGGCGTTCGCGAAGTCACAGCTCGCGGCGTCGAACGGGCTGCCGCTCGAGGGCACGGTGCTGATCACCGTCGTCGATTCGGACAAGCCGACCGTGACGCCGATCGCGCGACGCTTTCACGAGATGGGCTTCAACGTGCTGGCCACCTCCGGTACGGCGTCATACTTGCGAGCGCGTGGGATTCCCGTCCATCCAATCCTCAAGGTGCACGAGGGTCGGCCCAACTGCCTCGACCTGATCGTGAACCGCGACATCGCGCTGCTGATCAACACACCCGCGGGCAAACATGCCCAGCACGACGACTACCTGCTTCGCCAAGCCGCCATCGTGAATCGAGTGTCCTATACGACGACCATGTCCGCCGCCAGCGCGGCGAGTGACGCCATCCTCTCTCTGCGCTCGCGGTTGCCGAGCGTGAAATCGCTCCAGGAGTGGCAGGCCGAGTTGGCCGAGTTGGCCGAGCGCAACGAGTCCGGAGTGCCGGCGTGAGCGGGCCGTTCATCCACGAGTCGGCGTACGTCGACGACGGCGCGGTGATCGGCGAGGGCACCAAGGTCTGGCACTTCTGTCATGTGTTGTCCGGGGCGGTGATCGGCGAGCGGTGCAGCCTCGGGCAGAACGTCGTCGTCATGAACGGGACGCGGATCGGCGACAATTGCAAGATCCAGAACAACGTCTCGATCTACGAGGGCGTGGAGCTCGAGAACGACGTGTTCTGCGGCCCGTCGATGGTGTTCACGAACGTGATCAACCCGCGCAGCCACGTGTCGCGGAAGAACGAGTATCGGCGGACGCTGGTGAAGCGCGGCGCGTCGATCGGCGCGAACGCCACGATCGTCTGCGGCAGCACGCTCGGCGAGTTCGCATTCATCGGCGCGGGCGCGGTCGTGACGAAGGACGTGCTGCCGTACGCGCTCATGGCGGGCGTGCCGGCCAGGCGCATCGGCTGGATGTGCCAGTGCGGCGAGCGGCTCGACGACGCCGGCGTGGGCACCTGCGCGGCGTGCGGTACGACCTACGAGCGCAGCGGCGCCGGCATCGCGCCCACGACGGAGGGCGGCCGATGAGCGCCTCGTCGCGGAGCTTTCGGCTCGGGCTGGTCGGCTGCGGGCGCATCAGCAAGAACCACTTCGACGCCATCGCGAAGGTCGACGGGCTGGATCTCGTCGCGGTCGCGGACACGGACTACCCGCGCGCGGAGCGGGCGGGCGCCGAGCGCGGCGTCACGGCGTTCGCGTCGCTCGAGGAAATGCTCAAGGGCACGGAGCTCGACATCGTCGCGATCTGCACGCCGTCGGGATTGCACGCCGCGCAGGGTGCACAGGTCGCCCGCGCCGGCAAGCACGTGCTGACCGAGAAGCCGATGGCGATCACGCTCGGGCAGGCGGACACACTGATTCGCGAGGCCGACGACGCGGGCGTCAACCTCTTCGTCGTGAAGCAGAACCGTCTCAATCCGCCGATCCAGCTGCTCAAGCGCGCGATCGACAAGGGACGGTTCGGGCGCATCTACATGGCGAACGTCACCGTTCGCTGGCAGCGCCCGCAGGAGTATTACGACGCCGAGCCGTGGCGCGGCACCTGGGAGTTCGACGGCGGCGCGTTCACGAACCAGGCCTCGCACTACGTCGATCTGATGCAGTGGCTCGTGGGGCCCGCCGAGAGCGTGATGGCGAAGACCGCGACGCAGGCGCGGCGCATCGAGGCCGAGGATTCCGGCATCGGGATCGTGAAGTTCCGCTCCGGCGCGCTCGGCGTGATCGAGGTCAACGTGCTCACCTACCCGAAGAACCTCGAGGGATCGATCACGATCCTCGGCGAGAAGGGCACGGTGAAGATCGGCGGCACCGCGGTGAACCGCGTGGAGCACTGGCAGTTCGCCGACTACGACGACGACGACAAGCTGGTCGAGCAGTCGAACACGAATCCGCCGAGCGTCTATGGATTCGGGCACGAGGGCTATTACCGGAACGTGCTCGCGGTGCTGCGCGGCGAAGCCAAGCCGGAGACCGACGGACGCGCCGGGCGCAAATCGCTCGAGCTGATTCTCGGGATCTACGAGTCGGCGAAGATCGGGCGCGAGGTGCCGATCCCGTTGCGCAATCTCGTGTAATTGACGTAAATGCCAGGCACGACGACTTTTAAGGGCTAGCATCTCACTTTCCTTGCCGCGCCGAAACCCGGCGCGGCTGCTTCTTTTGGGGCGATCAATCATGCCTGTACCTCTCCTCGATCTTCGTGCACAGCACGCGGCCATCCGCAACGAGGTGCTTCCGGCCCTCGAGGCGCTGGTCGATTCGCAGCTCTTCATCCTCGGCGCGCCGGTCGAGGAGTTGGAGCGGCAGGTCGCCGAGCTCTCGCACACGAAGTACGCCGTCGGCTGCGCCAGCGGAACGGACGCGCTGCTGCTCGCGCTCAAGGCGGTCGACGCCGGTCCGGGCACCGAAGTCGTGACGACGCCGTTCACGTTCTTCGCGACGGCGGGGACGATTCACAACGTCGGCGCGAAGCCGGTTTTCGTCGACATCGATCCGAAGACGTACAACATCCGCCCGGACGCGGCGGCCGCGGCTCGCACGTCGAAGACCAAGGCCGTGATTCCGGTCGATCTCTTCGGCCAGATGTCGCCGATCGAGGAGGTCGCGGCCGCGATGCCGGGACTGCCCGTGATCGAGGACGCCGCGCAGTCGATCGGCGCGCGGCGGTCGATCGACGGCGAGTGGCGGATGGCCGGTGAGGTCGCGACGATCGGTACCTTCAGCTTCTTCCCGTCCAAGAACCTCGGCGGCTATGGCGACGGCGGGATGATGGTCACGAACGACGAGGCCCTGGCGACGCGCCTCAAGCGCCTGCGCATGCACGGCGGGGCGAAGCAGTACTTCCACGACGAGGTGGGGTTCAACAGCCGTCTGGACGCGCTCCAGGCGGTGGTGCTGAGCGCCAAGCTCCCGCATCTGGCGGGATGGAGCGCCAAGCGCCGCACGAACGCGGCGTACTACGACGCCGCCTTCGCGGATCTGGCCGATGTGACGACGCCGTTCATCGATCCGTCCAACGAGTCGATCTTCAATCAGTACACGATCCGTGTCCCCAAGCGGGACGCCCTGCAGGCGTACCTCAAGGAGCGCGGCATCGGCACGTCGGTGTACTACCCTCTCCCGCTGCACCTCCAGCCGTGCTTCGCGTATCTCGGCTACAAGCAGGGGGCCTGTCCGGAGTCCGAGCGCGCCGCCAACGAAGTGTTGTCGCTCCCCATCTACCCTGAGCTCACCCAGGACCAGCTCGACGAGGTCGTCGGGGCCGTCCGAGGATTCTATGGTCGCTAAGTCCAGCAAGCAGGAACTACTCGATCGCATTCAGAACCGGTCGGCAGTCGTCGGCGTCATCGGCCTCGGTTACGTCGGCCTGCCGCTCGCGGTGGAGTTCGCGAAGGCCGGCTTCCGCGTCATCGGTTACGACGTCAGCCAGCGCGTGGTCGACCTGCTGAACGCGGGCGACTCGCACATCCAGGACGTGCCGGCCTCGGAGATCGCGGCGCTCGTGCGCAGCGGCAAGTTCGAGGCGAGCACCGACGAGACGCGGCTCCGTGAGGTGGACGCCATCTCGATCGCCGTGCCCACGCCGCTGTCGAAGACGCGCGATCCGGACATGAGCTACGTGATCGCGGCGTCGCAGACCGCCACCCGCCAGGTGAAGAAGGGCGTGCTGGTCGCGCTCGAGAGCACGACCTATCCGGGCACGACGCGCGAGATCCTGATGCCCGCGCTCACCGAGCGTGGGTTCACGGTGGGCGACGACGTGTTCGTCGCGTTCAGCCCCGAGCGCGTCGATCCGGGCAACCCGGTCTATCACACGAAGAACACCCCGAAGGTCGTCGGCGGCATCACGCCGAACTGCGTCGAGGTCGCGTCGGCGTTCTACGCGACCTGCATCGACCAGGTGGTGCCCGTGTCGTCGCCCGAAGCCGCCGAGCTGGTGAAGCTCCTCGAGAACACGTTCCGGTCGGTGAACATCGGCCTCGTGAACGAGATGGCGATCGTCTGCGACAAGCTCGGCGTGGACGTGTGGGAGGTGATCGACGCGGCGAGCACCAAACCGTTCGGGTTCATGAAGTTCACGCCGGGCCCCGGCATCGGCGGACACTGCATCCCGCTCGATCCGCACTACCTCGCGTGGAAGATGCGCACGCTGAACTACAAGACGCGCTTCGTCGACCTCGCGAGCGAGATCAACAGCCAGATGCCGGCGTTCGTCGTGGAGAAGGTGACGCACGCGCTCAACGCCGACAGGAAGCCGCTCAACGGCAGCAAGATCCTCGTGATGGGCGTCGCCTACAAGCGCGACATCGACGACGTTCGCGAGAGCCCCGCGCTCGACGTGATCCGCCTGCTCGAGGGGCAGGGGGCCGAGGTCTCGTTCCATGACCCGTTCATCCCGGTGATTCGCGAGGATGGGCACATCTACGAGGGCGTGGAGCTGACGCAGGAGGTGCTGGAGGAGGCTGACGCGGTCGTCGTCGTCACCGACCACCGCGCGATCGACTACCAGCTCATCATGGACCACGCGTCGTTGATCGTCGACAGCCGCAACGTCACGAAGGGGCTGGTCAAGACCAAGGCGCGCGTCGTCTCACTCTCGCAGACGCAGAACTGATGCGCATCGCCGTCGTCGGCACGGGCTACGTCGGTCTCGTGGCCGGTGCATGCTTCGCCGAGACGGGAAACGAGGTCGTCGGCGCCGATGTCGACGCCGGCAAGATCGAAGGGTTACAGCGGAACGTCCTTCCGATCTACGAGCCGGGGCTCGAGGACCTCGTCGAGCGCAATCAGGCGGCCCGCCGGCTGACGTTCACCACGGACGTCGCCGGCGCGATCGCCGCCTCCGAAGTGGTATTCATCGCCGTCGGGACGCCGCCCGACGAGGACGGATCGGCCGACCTCCGCCACGTGCTGGCCGTCGCCGAGCAGATCGGGACGCACATGCAGCGCGAGATGGTCGTCGTCACCAAGTCGACCGTCCCGGTCGGAACGGCGGCGAAGGTGGCGGAGTGCGTCGCGCGCCATGCGAAGTTCCCGTTTCACGTCGTAAGCAACCCCGAATTTCTGAAGGAAGGGGCAGCGATCGACGACTTCATGAAGCCGGACCGCGTCGTCCTCGGCGCCGAGACGGACCATGCGCGCAGCGTGATGACGGAGCTCTATGCGCCGTTCGTGCGCACGGGGAAGCCGATCATCTTCATGGACATTCCGTCCGCGGAGATGACCAAGTACGCGGCGAACGCGATGCTCGCCACGCGCATCTCCTTCATGAACGAGATCGCCGGCCTCTGCGAGCGGGTTGGGGCCAACGTCGACCTGGTGAGGAAAGGAATCGGGAGCGACGGCCGGATCGGACCCGCCTTTCTGTTTCCGGGGCCGGGCTACGGCGGCTCCTGCTTCCCGAAGGACGTGAAAGCGTTGATCCGCACGGCGCGCGAGACGGAGTTCTGTCTGCGCGTGCTGGACGCGGTCGAGGCGGTGAACGAGGAGCAGAAGCGCGTCGTCGCCGGGAAGCTTCGCCGCGCGCTCGGCGAGGATCTCGCCGGCGCGCGGGTCGCGGTCTGGGGGCTCGCGTTCAAGCCCAACACCGACGATATGCGCGAGGCGCCGGCGCTCACGCTGATCGACGAGTTGGTCGCCGCCGGTGCGGCGGCCGTCGTGCACGATCCGGTGGCGATGGACGAAGCGCGCCGCCGGCTGGGCGATTCGGTCGAGTACGCGGCGAACAGTTACGACGCTCTCCGCGACGCCGACGCGCTGGCCGTGATGACCGACTGGAACGAGTACCGGCACCCGGACTTCGTGCGCATGAAGTCGGCGCTGCGGCGCCCCGTGGTGGTCGACGGCCGCAACCTGTACGCGCCGGAGAAGATGGCGTCGCTCGGCTTCCGCTACTACTCGATCGGGCGTGGAGCGCGTGACTGACGGCGCGAGCCGGCGGCGGGTCGTCCTGGTCACGGGCGGAGCCGGCCACGTCGGCTCGCACCTGATCGAAGAGTTGCTCGCGGCCGGCGATGCCCACGTCATCTCGCTCGACAACTACTCGAACGGCAGCCGCGACAACCACATCGACGGGGCGGAGTATCGCTTCGGGCACACGAAGGACATCGACACCCTCGTGCCCGAGACGCCGGACGTCGTCTATCACCTCGGCGAGTACGCGCGGATCGCGCCGAGTTTCGAGGACGTGGCGACGGTCTACGACTTCAACATCGTCGGGACGTTTGCCGTCGCGGAGTTCTGTCGGGCGCGGGGGGTGGGCAAGCTGGTGTATGCCGCCTCGAGCACCAGGTTCGCAATCGAGGGGGACGGGCGGCACCAGAACCCGTATTCGTTCACCAAGGCGACGAACGTCGATCTGATCAACGATTACGGCCGGTGGTACGGCCTGCCGTACGCGATTTGCTACTTCTACAACGCGTTCGGGCCGCGCGAGGTCGGCGACGGCAAGTATGCGACGCTCATCGCGAAGTTCGCGGCACTGCACGCGCGCGGCGAGACGCTGCCGGTGGTCGCACCGGGGACGCAGCGCCGCGCGTTCACGTACGTGAAGGACCTGGCCCGCGGCATTCACCTGGTGGGGGAGAAGGGACTCGGTGACGGCTTTGCGCTTCGGGCCGAGCGGTCGTACAGCGTGCTCGACATCGCGAAGGCCTTCGGCGGGCGGTATGAGCTCGTCGACGGGTATCCCGGCCGGGACGACGTGGCCGACGACCCGCGCCGAGCCCGCGATGAGCTCGGGTGGCGGGCGACGGTGGACGTCATGGAGTACATCGCGGCGGTCCGCGAGCGGTAGCGGGTCGTCCCTGGACCGGCGCGGCTGGTGCCGGCACGGGTACGCCTGGGTGTCGCCCTTCGTTAGTTTCCCGTTTCGAATTCGAACTGTCGTACTCGTTCCGGGTACCATTCCCGATATGCACCGAATCTCACGGAGACTCGTCGCGGCTGCCGTACTGGCCGCAACCGCGGCGTGCCGGCCGGATTTTGAACTGAAGAACTTCACCGCGACGGATGCGCTCTACAGCGCGTCGCTGCGGGAGTTCGAGCGTCACCACTGGGACAACGCGATCCTCGGCTTCGAGAAGCTGACGACGGATCTGTCTCCCCGTGATTCGCTGCTGCCGCGGTCGTACTGGTATCTCGCGGAGGCGCATGACCGGCAGGGCGAGCACCTCCTGGCCGCCCAGAGCTTCAGCCGTCTGACCGAGACGTTCCCTGAAGACAGCCTCGCCGATGATGCCGCCCTGCAGGCGGCCCGCTCCTACCGCAAGCTGTGGCGCAAGCCGCAGCTCGACAGCCAGTACGGCGAGACGGCCATCGCGTCGTACAACACGTTGATCGGCCTCTATCCCACGTCGCCGCTGGTGGCCGAGGCGCAGAAGGAGATCGTGCAGCTCGAGGAATGGTTCGCTCGCAAGGACTTCGACGCGGGCGATTACTACTTCCGCGTTCGGAAGTGCTACGACTGCGCGATGATCTACTTCAATTCGGTGCTGACCAAGTACCCGAATACGGCGACGGCGCGTGAAGCGGCGCTGCGGCTGGTGGAATCGTACAAGGCGATTCACTATCGCGACGACGCGAGCGAGATGTGCACGCAGTTGCGGCAGCGGTTCCCGAAGGACGAGAAGGTGGGTGAGGTGTGCCGCGGCGTCCCCGACGTCGCCGCGCCGAAGCCCGATTCGATTCCCGCGCCGCCCGTGAAGCCCCCTCCGCTCCCGGCGTCCTGATCGCGTGCGGATCGGACTCCTCGGGGGGAGCTTCGATCCTCCCCACATCGGACATTTGCTGGCGGCCAGCGACGCCTGTGAGGCGCTCTCGCTGGACCGCGTCGTTTTCGTCCCAGCCTTCGTCCAGCCGCTCAAGGCGGGCCGGGCCGCGACCGATCCGGCCCATCGGTTCGCCATGACCCAGCGCCTCGTGGGGGACGACCCGCGCTTCTGCGTCGATCCGGTCGAAATCGAGCGGGGCGGTTTATCTTACATGGTTGACACTTTGAGGATCCTGGCCGAGAGATGGGCTGGGGCCGAGGTGTTCTTGCTGGTCGGCACGGACGTCACACGGACGTTCGGGCAGTGGCGGGACCCAGCGCGGATCGCCGAGCTGGCAACGCCGGTGGTGTTGCAGCGGGCGGGAGACCAGCCGGATCTGTCGGCCATGCCGGCGACGACGCACGTGCTCCCGACGCGCCGCATCGACGTCTCCTCGACGGAGATTCGCCGGCGCGTGGCGGAGGGCAGGTCGATTCGAGGGTTCGTGCCGGACGCTGTCGCCGAGTTCATCGCGGCAGAGCGACTGTATCGTTAGAGGAATCGAATGTTCAAGCGAGTCATCAACGCCGTCATGGGATCGCGCCACGATCGTGAGCGCAAGAAGATCCAGCCCATCGTCGACGAGATCAACGAGCACTACGCGCGGCTGCAGCAGGTGTCCGAGGAGGAGCTGCGGTCCCAGACGGCGAAGTTCCGAGCGACGATCGAGGAGCGGACGGGCGAGCTGAAGCGCCGCGTGGCGGAGCTGAAGGAAGCCAAGCGCGCCGCCTCGGACGCCGCCGAGCGCGATCGGATCGACGCCGAGTTGGGGGGGGCCGACGGCCGCGGGGGCGTCGAGGGAGACCTGCGCTCCGAACTCGCCGAGGTGCTCGACGAGATTCTTCCCGAGGCGTTCGCCACGGTGCGCGAAGGCGCCCGGCGGCTCGTCGGCACGAAGGTGATGGTGACGGGCCGCGAGCTGACGTGGGACATGGTGCACTACGACGTACAGCTCATGGGCGGCATTCAGCTTCACCTCGGGAAGATCGCCGAGATGGCGACGGGCGAGGGCAAGACGCTCGTCGCGACGCTGCCGCTCTATCTGAACGCGCTGCCCGGAAGCGGCGCGCATCTCGTCACGGTGAACTCGTACCTCGCTCGCCGCGACTCGCAGTGGATGGGGCACCTCTACAACTACCTCGGCCTCACCGTCGCGTGTCTGGACGATACCGAGCCCGGGTCGTTCGACCGCCGCAATGCCTATCTCGCGGACATCACGTACGGCACGAACAACGAGTTCGGGTTCGACTATCTGCGCGACAACATGGTCGTGGCGCTCGACCAGCGCGTGCAGCGCAGCCATAACTACGCGATCGTGGACGAGGTGGACTCGGTCCTCATCGACGAAGCGCGGACGCCGCTGATCATCTCCGGCCCCGTCGGCAACGACAACGACGGGATGTACTTCGAGCACAACAACGCCGTCGCGCGTCTGGTGAATCGGCAGACGCAGCTCGTGAATCAGCTCGTCGGCGAAGCGCAGCGCGACATCGAGAAGGGCGATCAGGCGGCGGGCATTCTCAAGCTGTACAAGGCGCAGCTCGGGAGTCCGAAGAATCGCGGCCTGATGAAGCTGCTCAACGAGCCGGGCATCAAGCAGGCGGTGCAGAAGCAGGAGCTCGAGCACATCGCCGACCGCCGGCTGCCGCCGAGCAAGCAGGCGTACCGGGACATCGAGGACGATCTGTTGTTCGTGCTCGACGAGAAGGGCCACTCGGTCCATCTGACGGACAAGGGCGTCGACTTCCTGTCGCCGAGCTCGCCGGACGAGTTCGTGCTGCCGGACATCTCCCAGGAAGTGCATCGCGTCGATCACGACCACGAGCTGAGTGGCGAGGAGAAGCTCGCGGCGCGTCGTCAGTTGGAGATCGAGTACGCGGCGAAAGCGGAGCGGCTGAACATCGTGCACCAGCTCCTGCGCGCGCACGCCCTGTACGAGAAGGACGTGAACTACGTCGTGCAGGACGGCGAAGTGCTCATCGTCGACGAGTTCACCGGCCGCACGATGCCGGGGCGGCGGTGGTCGGAGGGGTTGCACCAGGCGGTCGAAGCCAAGGAAGGCGTCCACGTGAAGGGTGAGACGCAGACGATGGCGACGATCACCATCCAGAACTACTTCCGCATGTACGACAAGCTGGCCGGCATGACCGGCACGGCCGAGACGGAAGAGGAAGAGTTCTTCAAGATCTATCAGCTCGAGGTCGCGGTCATCCCGACGAACAAGCCGGTGATCCGCGAGGATCGCCAGGATCTCGTCTACAAGACGCGCCGGGAGAAGTACAACGCCATCGTCGAGGAGACGCGGCGGCTGCACGAGCTGGGGTATCCGGTGCTCGTCGGCACGACGAGCGTCGACGCGTCGGAGACGCTGTCGAAGATGTTCAGCCGGGCGGGGCTCGTACACAACGTGCTGAACGCGAAGTATCACCAGCGCGAGGCGGAGATCGTCGCCGGCGCCGGCCAGCCGGGGGCGATCACGATCGCGACGAACATGGCCGGCCGCGGCACCGACATCAAACTCGGCGGCGACGTTCGCGATCCGAAGGCGAGCAAGGTGAAGGATCCGGACGGGAAGGAAATCAACATCATGGAGATCGGCGGCCTGCACATCATCGGCTCCGAGCGCCATGAGTCGCGGCGCATCGATCGGCAGTTGCGCGGCCGCTCCGGCCGTCAGGGCGATCCCGGTGCGTCGCAGTTCTTCCTGTCGCTCGAGGACGACCTGATGCGGATGTTCGGGTCGGAGCGGATCGCGGCGCTGATGGATCGCCTGGGGGCGCAGGAAGGCGAGGTGCTGTCGCACCGGATGATCACGAGCTCGATCGAAGGCGCGCAGAAGCGCGTGGAGCTGCAGAACTTCCAGGCGCGCAAGCGGCTGCTCGACTACGACGACGTGATGAACCAGCAGCGCGAGGTCGTATACTCGCTGCGGTCGTTCGCGCTCGAGGGCGGGGAAGAGCTCAAGGGTGAAGCGCTGAAGATGATCGACAAGGCGCTCACCTTCCGGGTCGAGACGAATCTCGCCGAGACGGAGGAGAACGAGCACTTCGATTTCGATCTGCTGCGGCAGGACCTGCTGATGCACTACCTGCTGCAGGTTCCGGAGTTCGAGAATGAGAATCTCCGGCCGACGCAGTTGGAGGATGCGCAGCGGGCGGCCGTGGAGGCCGCGAAGAAGGCGTTCTGGGCGAAGCTCGAGAGCCTCGACGCGGTCCGCGACGAGTTCGGCACCCCGTACGGCGATCGCCTGCTGTCACTCGTGATGCTCAACGTGCTGGACGAGAAGTGGAAGGATCACCTCTACGATCTCGATCAGCTGCGCAACGCGATCCACTATCGGTCGTGGGGGCAGAAGGACCCGCTCATCGAGTACAAGCAGGAAGCGTACACGATGTTCGTGGATCTGATGAACGACATCTACAACACGTTCAGCGAGCGGTTCCTGAAGGTGCAGCTCGTGTTCGAGCAGGCGCCGGAGCCGGTCGCGCCGCCGCCGCCGGCGCGTCCGACGAAGCGGTACAACGCGCTCGGGATTCTCGAGGACATTCCGGCCGAGGAGCTGTCGAAGCCGGCGTCGGGCGAGCCGCAGGGTGCGGTGGACGTGGGTCCGACGGAGCCGCCTGCCGCGCCGCCGGCGAGTCAGGAGCCGGCGGTCACGGCGCGCAAGGATCCGACGATCATCGGCGCGGGCCGTCCGCGTACGCTCGGCGACGCGAGTCAGCCGAAGGGGCCGGTGGACTGGTCGACGGTGGGGCGCAATGATCCGTGCCCTTGCGGGTCAGGGAAGAAATTCAAGAAGTGTCATGGCGCGCAGATGTAGGCGCACGAGACTTCTGAGGTGAACGAGGGCGGGATCGTCGAGGTGCATCGGCGATCCCGCTTTTCGTTTACGGGTGCAGAATGCAGCGAGCTAGATTTCGAATTGCCAGGGACAAGCTTTGCGTAGCGTGCTGGTCGACGTCAATCGGCATTTCCGCATTTCGTTCAAGTGCGCAGTATGCATCGCACCAAGTCTCGGACGACCGGATCTTCGTCCGCAGCGGTCGCGACGGGTGCCAACGTGAGCCGCGCGTGCTGGAACGCACTTGCAGGCGGGTTGGGCATCGGGTGCATCAACAGCGCGTTGAAGCTCGCCATCATGCAACGCGCGACATTCGTGCTATAGGGCGTCACACCGACGTGTCTGCCTGTGCTATCCGTCACGACGGCGGTCGTCGTCCAATCGTAGATTTGGTGGGTAACGATCGAGAGCGCCGCGATGCGCGCGGCGCGAGTCAGCGTATGATTCGCCGCTACATCCAGCGCTGCATCTAGAAGACGCTGGTCGGGATACCGCGCGCGGCCGATGAGATCGGTCAGTAGCGCAGGGGTTGTGTCCTTCGGCATTTCGCGGATTAACTGCGCGAGTCCGCGCCGTGCCGCTCGCCGCACAACTGGGTTCGCGGCACGCCTGTCGGAGTGGTGTCACCGATGATTCCCGGTGGGCATCCATCCGGAATACCGCTCGATCGAGGCTGGCCTCGGTGGCAGGCCACTATCCCGAACAGGCCAACAATCGCAACGCGGAACACCTTCGAAGACACAGTGGTTGCCATTGGTACCGACTCCTGAGAGATCGCGGGTCCTCGGAGGTCCATCTCGAACGCCGCATCGGAACCGCACGGATCTGATTATCGGCAGGTCCGTTGGGTGACGCTCGCGGACAGGGATACGCAGATCATTCGCCTTCTATCGACGATCAAGTCAAACGATGGAGCGATCTGTGTCTGGCCCAGTCATGCCCAAAGGATCAACGATCAGGGAGTTACCTCGGACGGAGCGGCCGCGGGAGCGGCTGCTCGACCTCGGGGCGGGAGCGCTGAGTACCGCCGAGCTGTTCGCGATTCTGCTCGGAACCGGCGGCGCGGGCCGCTCGGCGGTGCAGATCGGCCAGGCAATTCTCGCGGCGGGAGGCGGCCTGCGATGGATCGCTCGGCAGCCGGTGGCAGCGCTCACGACCGTGCCCGGCGTCGGGATGGCGCGCGCCATCACGATTCATGCGTCGCTCGAGCTCGGGCGGCGAATCGCCGCCGAGGGCTGGCAGGAAGGCGCTCCGCTGCGGTCGCCGCGCGACGTCGTCGACTATTACGCGGCGCGCATGGAGGATCTGCCCGTCGAGGAGTTCCACGTTGCGGTGCTCGACGCGCAGCACCGGCTCGAGCGCGACATCACCGTGACGCGCGGGATTCTCAACTCCTCGCTCGTGCATCCGCGCGAGGTCTTTCGCGAGGCGATCGCCGAGCGGGCGGCGGCCATCATTCTGGTGCACAACCACCCGAGCGGCGACCCGTCGCCGTCGGCCGACGACCGATCCGTGACCGATCAACTGGTGGCGGCCGGACGGCTGCTCGACATCCCCGTTCATGACCACGTGATCATCGGTCGAGGGCGGTACACGAGCTTCGCGGAGGCGGGTCTGTTGTAGCCGGACGAGCTCCGCTGAACGCCGTCGCACCGGTCGAGATCTCGGGATCTCGCCACTCCCACATCGGCCGGCGATCGACAATCCGTGCATTCAAACTCCGAGCAGCGTGCGCGTCGGGCGGTGCAACCGCTGGCCATGACTTCACGCCGCGGTTAACTATTCGAACGGTGCCTCGACGCCCGAATTGCGTGCCCGCCGAACGCTCGAGCTGGCAGGGTGGCGCGCCCGGCGCGACTGAGCCGGCGCGGGTGAACGGAGGCACCAAACCTTTGCGGAGATCCAACGGCGGTGACGGCGACAGCGGCGACAAGCGAACTGATGCCCGGATGGCGCGAGAGCGAGCTGCCGCTCCACGAGAAGCTCGATCGCGACATGCTGATCCGGGCGTATCGCTTCAGTGAGATCGCGCACCGCGGGCAGGTCCGGAACTCGGGCGACCCTTACATCACCCACTCGGTCGAGGTCGCGAAGATCCTCGCCGAGCTCGGCCTGGACACGATCACGGTCTCGGCCGGGCTGCTGCACGACGTCGTCGAGGACACCGATATCGGCCTGCGCGACGTCGAGGACGCCTTCGGAAAGCCGACCGCCGACATCGTCGACGGCCTGACGAAGATCGCCAAGCTGCCGACCGGCGGCTCGTCGCAGGAACGGCAGGTCGAGAGCTATCGCAAGCTGCTGCTCTCGATCGCGAAGGACGCACGTGTCATCATCGTCAAGCTCGCCGACCGCCTCCACAACATGCGGACGCTCGACTGGCTGCCGCCGGAGAAGCGCAAGCGCATCGCGCAGGAGACGCGCGACCTCTACGCGCCACTCGCCCACCGCTTCGGTATGGCGAAGGTCCGCTGGGAGCTCGAGGATCTCGCGTTCAAACATCTCGAACCAGAGGACTACAAGGCGCTCGCGAAGAAGGTCGCGCAGAAGCGCGGCGAGCGAGAAGCGCTGATCCACCAGATGGCCGATCCGATCGTCGACCGGCTGACGAAGGCGGGGATCCGCGACGTCGACGTGAGCGGCCGCCCGAAGCACCTCTGGTCGATCTTCAAGAAGATGAAGCAGCGCGAGAAGCCGTACGAGGAGATCTACGACCTCCTCGCCATTCGCGTGCTCGTCAACACCGTCCCCGACTGCTACCACGCGCTCGGCATCATCCACGACGGATGGACGCCGGTCCAGGAGCGGATCAAGGACTACATCGCGCAGCCGAAGTCGAACGGCTACCAGTCGCTGCATACGACGGTGTTCGGCCCGGGGCGGCAGCTGTACGAGGTGCAGATCCGGACGCGCGAGATGCACCGCACGGCCGACTACGGCATCGCGGCGCACTGGCGCTACAAGGAGGATGCGAAGCCCGACGAGCTCGATCGGCATCTGTCGTGGTTCCGGCAGGTGCTCGAGCTCCAGATGGACGCGAAGACCCCCGACGAGTTTCTCGAATTCCTCAAGCTCGATCTCTATCAGGACGAGATCTTCGTCTTCACGCCGACGGGCGACGTCATCCAGTTGCCGAAAGGCGCGACGCCGCTCGACTTCGCGTTCGCGGTGCACACGGAGATCGGACTCCATACCGCCGGGGCGAAGGTGAACGGCCGCATCGCACCGCTGTCACGTCCGCTGCGGAACTCCGAGACGGTCGAGATCATCACGTCGGCGACGGCGAAGCCGACGCGCGACTGGCTCGCGCACGTGCGGACGGGGCGCGCGCGGCACAAGATCCGGCAGATTCTCAAACGCGACGCGCAGTCGTCCGCCGAGAAGCTTGGCCAGGAGATCCTGGATCGCGAGGTGAAGCGGCGGAAGCTCACGAAGCCGAGCGACGACGATCTCGACAAGGCGGCGCGGGCGCTGAGCCTGATGAACGCGACGCACCTGCTCGCGTCGATCGGGCAGGGGGACGTCAACGTCGCGCTGGCGATCAAGCACATCTACCCCGACGCGCGCGAGGCGGAGCCGGCGAAGCCGAACGTCTTCGAGCGGTTCGTGGATCGCGTCACGCGCACGTCGAAGGGTGTGCGCATCCAGGGTGTCGACGGACTCATGGTGCGCTACGCGCAGTGCTGCCAGCCGGTGCCGGGCGACCCGGTGGTCGGCTACGTGACGCGCGGGCGGGGAGTGAGCATCCATCGCGGCGATTGTCCGAATCTCCTGCTCCTCGCCCACGAGCCGGAGCGCCGCCTGGAGATCGACTGGCAGGAAGCGGCCGGTGAGCGTTTCCTCATCCGGCTCGCGCTCGAGGGGAACGACCGCCGGGCGCTCTACGCCGACGTCGCGGCCGCGGTCAGCGCCACCGGGACGGACATCAAGAGCATGGATCTCAAGAGCACCGACGGGCGGGTGTCGGGCTCGATCCTGGTCGAGGTGGAGAACCTCGTGCACCTCGAGAAGATCATCCGGGCGACGCGGCGGGTGAAGGGGATCACCGACGTGTCGCGGAGGGAGCATTTGACGGACGGGGCCAAGTAGAGAGTAAGGGGCAGGGGGCAGGGAGGTGGGAGTCCGCGCATGGGAAGGAGTTCCCCGCGCCCAACCGGCACTCACCCTGCGTTCCTCCCATCTCCCTGCCCCCGACTCGTAACCATACCGAACAAACCCCGCAGCCCCCGTTATATTCCGAGCCATGCCTCGCGCCGAGTTCAATCTCCAGGCTCCGTTCAAGCCCGCCGGCGACCAGCCCAGAGCGATTTCGGAGCTCTCCGCCGGCCTCGCGCGCGGCGACCGCTTTCAGACGCTCCTCGGCGTCACCGGCTCGGGAAAGACGATGACGATGGCCAACGTCATCCAGGCGCATGGCCGGCCGACGCTCGTGCTCTCGCACAACAAGACGCTGGCCGCGCAGCTCTACGGAGAGCTCAAGAGCTTCTTCCCGCACAACGCCGTCGAGTACTTCATCTCGTACTACGACTACTATCAGCCGGAAGCGTACGTCCCCACGACCGACACGTACATCGAGAAGGACGCGTCGATCAACGAGGACATCGACCGGCTGCGGCTGCGCGCGACGTCGAGCCTCATGGAGCGCGAGGACGTCATCATCGTCGCCACCGTGTCGGCGATCTACGGCCTGGGCGACCCGGTCTCGTATCGCGAGCAGATGGTCACGCTGCTCGCCGGCCAGCGCATCGAGCGCGACGAGATCCTGCGCTCCCTCGTGCGCATACAGTACGGCCGCAATGACGTCTCGTTCGACCGCGGCACGTTCCGCGTGCGCGGCGACACGGTCGAGATCTTCCCGGCCTACGAGGAGCAGGGCGTCCGCGTCGAGATGTGGGGGAACGAGATCGAGCGCATCTCGAAGATCAACGTCCTCACCGGTGAGACGATCGCGACGCTGCAACGGGCCGCCATCTATCCGGCGAAGCATTTCGTCACCCAGCGGCCGACGCTCGAGCGCGCGGTGAAGATCATCCGGCTCGAGCTCGAGGAGCGTCTCGCCGAGCTGCGCAGCGCCGGCAAGCTGCTCGAGGCGCAGCGGCTGGAGTCGCGCACGAACTTCGACGTCGAGATGATGCTCGAGATCGGCACGTGCGCGGGGATCGAGAACTACTCGCGGCATCTCGCCGGGCGCGCCGAGGGCGAGCGGCCGGCGTGTCTGTTCGACTATTTCCCCGAGGACTTTCTCGTCGTCGTCGACGAGTCGCACGTCACACTGCCGCAGATCGCCGGAATGTTCAACGGCGATCGCGCGCGCAAGCTGACGCTCGTCGACTACGGCTTCCGTCTGCCGAGCGCGCTCGACAACCGGCCGTTGATGTTCGACGAGTTTCTGGCGCTCACGCCGCGCGCGGTGTTCGTCTCGGCGACGCCGGCCGACCTCGAGCTGCGACTCAGCGACGGTGTCGTCGTCGAGCAGATCATCCGGCCGACGGGCCTTCTGGACCCGGAGATCGAGATCCGCCCGGTGCGCGGGCAGGTCGACGATCTGTTGAACGAGATTCGCGTGCGCGAGCGCAAGGGCGAGCGCGTGCTCGTCACGACGCTCACCAAGCGCATGGCGGAGGATCTCACCGACTACCTGCAGCAGGTCGGCGTGCGCGTGCGGTACATGCACTCGGACATCGACGCGATCGAGCGCATGGAGATCGTGCGCGGTCTGCGGCTCGGCGAGTTCGACGTGCTGGTGGGCATCAACCTGCTGCGCGAGGGACTGGATCTGCCGGAAGTGTCGCTCGTCGCGATTCTCGACGCGGACCAGGAAGGCTTTCTGCGCAGCGATCGATCGCTCATCCAGACCGTCGGCCGCGCGGCGCGGCATGCCCACGGCCGCGCGATCTTCTACGCGGACAAGATCACGGGCTCGATGCAGCGGTGCATCGAGGAAACGGGACGGCGCCGCGAGACGCAGTTGCAGCACAACACGGAGCACAACATCACGCCGGTGACGGTGCAGAAGAGCGTCGACCAGGTGCGGTTCATCACGCGCGTCGCGGATGCCCGCGCCGAGCGTGAGGAGAAGAAGGTCGCCGAGCCGGCGCGCGGGTATGCGGTGATGGAGGTGGAGTCGCTCGAGAAGATGCTCGAGGAGCAGATGCGCGACGCCGCGGCAGCGATGGACTTCGAGCTCGCCGCGACGCTCCGCGATCAGCTGTTCGAGGTGCGAGCGCGCAAGGAGTCGAATAACCGCGCGAAGAACGCGGCGGGATCCTCACGAGGCGGGCGATGACCATGTCGGAACACGAAGAGCCGATCATTCCTCCGCTCGCCGCGAAGGGACATCTCGCACTGACCCGCGCCGAGTTGGAGGATTGGGGTGCGCGGTTCGGCCACGTGGCGAATCCACCGCTGGTCGTAGCGCTGAGCGGAGAGCTCGGGGCCGGAAAGACGACGCTCGTGCAGGCGATCTGCCGCGGCTACGGTGTGACGGAGGAGGTCACGAGCCCCACGTTCGCGCTGGTGCATCGCTACGTGGCGCCGCGGTCGCCGGTCTATCACCTCGACCTCTACCGGCTGAATTCGCCGGCGGAGCTCGACCAGATCGGCTGGGATGAGCTGCTCGGGGAGGATGCGCTGCTGCTCGTCGAATGGCCGGAGCGGGCGGGGGATCGGATGCCGCACGATCACGTGCCGGTGAGCCTCCAGCATCTTCCGGGCGACGAGTCGCGCCGGGTGCTCTACGCCGGCGGCCACGTCCTGTGATCACGCTCGCGCTGGACGCGTCGACCTACACGGGCGACGTGGCACTCCTCGATGACACGCGGGTGCTCGCCGAGGAAAGCCTCGCGATGCGCGACGCGATGCACGAGCGGCTGATGCCGGCCGTCGCGACGGTGCTGGGCCGTGCCGGCGTCGACGTACGACAGATCGAGCGCGTGGTGTGCGGGGCCGGGCCGGGGAGCTTCACGAGTCTCCGCATCGCGGGGAGCATCGCGAAGGGGATCGCCGCCGGTGTCGGCGTGCCACTCTACGCGGTTCCGTCGATGGCGCTGCTGCTCGGGGCGAGCGTCGGTGCCGGGCGCTATCTCACCGCGCTCGATGCGCTGCGCGGCGAGCTGTACGTCGCGCTGTATCAGGTTGGCGACGACGCGGAGATCGTCGAGCTCGAGCCGGCGGGGATCGTGGCGACGGACGAGCTGGCGACGCTGGCCTCGCGCTTCGGCGCGCGCGTGGTGAGCCCGGTGCCCTTCGAGGACGGCGTGCTCGCGTCGCCGCGGGCGGCGGCGGTCGCTCACCTCGGGGAACTGCTCGCGGCGCGTGGACCTGTCGACCTGGCCGCGTGGGAGCCGTCGTACGGCCGACTCGCCGAAGCGCAGGTGAAGTGGGAGTCGGCGCACGGGCGGCCGCTGCCCGTCGGATGAGCCTCACCGTGACGCCGGCGACGCCGGCGGACATCACCCAGATCGCCGCCATCGAGCGGGTCGCGTTCAGCGATCCGTGGTCGACGGGGTCCTTCCAGGAGGCGCTCGGCAACCCGGCGGTGTTCTTTGCCTGCGCGCGCGATGCCGGCCGCACGGTGGTCGGTTATGTTGTCGCGTGGTTCGTGGCGGATGAGGGCGAGATCGCGAATCTCGCCGTCGATCCGCGGCGGTGGGGTGCCGGCATCGGGCAGACGCTGCTCGACGCGGCGCTCGACGAAGGGGGGCGGCGCGGGACGGCCGCCGTCTATCTCGAGGTGCGCGATTCGAACCAGCGGGCGAAGCGCCTGTATCGTTCGCGCGGCTTCGAGGATGTGGGACGTCGGCGGGGGTATTACCAGCACCCCGTCGAGGATGCCATCGTGTTACGTCGCTTACTGAATCCGAAGGACGTGTGAGGTGGCAGTGAGATCGGAAGAGAAGTGTGTTGCTGCGCAATACTTTGGTTGCGCACCAACCTGGACTGGAGCGTACCGTGAACGGCGAGGACCCTATACTCTCGCCAGGAGGAATCAGTGAGCCGTAGCCTGAACAAAGTCACTCTGATCGGCAATCTGGGGAATGACCCGGAAGTGCGTTCGACGACGGGTGGCAATCGTGTCGCGACCTTCTCGCTCGCGACGAGCCGGACGTGGAACGATCAGAGCGGATCGAAGCAGGAGAAGACGGAGTGGCACCGCTGCGTGGTGTGGAACACCAAGGGCTCGCAGCTCGCCGACATCGTCGAGAAGTACGTGAAGAAGGGCGACAAGCTCTACGTCGAAGGACGCATCGAGTATCGCCAGTGGCAGGACAAGGATGGGCAGACGCGCTACAGCACCGAGATCAACGTGCGTGAGATGATCATGCTCAGCGGCCGCAGCGGCGGCGGCGATTTCGGGGGCGGGGAGAGTGCGCCGCGTCGTGCGCCGATGGGCGCGCCGAAGGCGCGAGCCGGCGCGGGCGGCGGCGACGACTTCGAGGACTTCCCGAGCGCGCTGAACGACGAGGACGACGATCTCCCGTTCTAGGGTGCACCAGCAGTAGAACTGTACAGAAACGCCGAACGGACGGACCGGGAGACGCACCTCCTGTCCGTCCGTTTACTTTTTTTGGCGAGCTGGTCGATACTGTGTCACCGGACCCCTCCTGACCAGTAACTCTTCAGCTCGCCATCAATGTCGACGCGACGACGCCGTACGCCGACCACGCGTGCTCGTGCCACACGCAGCTTTCGCGTTGTTCGGACGAGCCTTCTAAGCCGTGTCGGCAAGCTGGCCGTTGAAGAAGTGATCCCGATCTTGGTGGATAGCTCGACCGGGCTTCCGCCGCGCCTGCCGCTTCGTTGGGTGATGCGGCACCTCCGCGGTCTTTCGCCGCAGACGATCGCCGACTACCTGCGATCTGTAGCGCTCTGCTATGAACACGTCGACGCGCAGTTGGGGTGCGATCCAGACGACTTCTTCGAGAGCGGCGGTCGGCTTGACGGTGGAGAGATCGACGCGTTGCTGTCGTTCCTGCGCACGCGAGTCGAAGAGTCGGAAGTCAAGCGGATCCGGCCCCGTGACATTCCGACTCTGAGCACGCTGGGTAAGGTTGCCGGGCCCGTTAGACGCTTTCTCACCTGGGCCGCCGATCCCATGCTCCGCGGTGGCCGGACCTTCGTTCCGGTCGATGAACTCACCGCCTACGCCCTGCGCCTGGAGACACTCTTCGGGCCGGTGGAGCGCAACCGCAGTCGTGGCGATCGAATCCAACCACTCGATGATTTCGGCGACGGGCTCCTCGAACTCGTCGGCCCAATACGCGACGACTCCGGTCGTTTTGTGCTCCCCTATCGATTCAGGCCTGACAACCCATTCGCACCGGAGACGCGCCTCCGCAACTGGCTGATGATTCAGATGGTGCTCGAAGTCGGCTTCCGACGAGGGGAGATACTCAAGCTCCGCATCGATGACGTTGTCCCAAATCCTGCTGCAGTCAAGGTCGTCCGCCGGCCACATGATCCCACTGACACTCGAAAGCTGAAGCCAAGCGTCAAGACGTGGGAGAAGGTCGCACCTCTGTCACCTCTCCTTATCGGTTGGTTGCGGATGTACCAGACAACGAAGCCGCCGGTTGGCAGAAAAGGCATCGGTACGCCGTACCTCTTTGTCTCCCAGGCGGGGCGACCGCTGTCCATTCGCGCCATGGCCAAGGTCCTGGAAAGCGTTCGAGAATCCATCGAAGCGAACGCGGATGTGGAGGCAGTTCGGCAGCGCATACTCGGAGTGCTGCCGAATCATCAAGGTCTGGAGTCGAGCCTCGCCGAATTCGCCAATGCCACGATCGCGGCGCACGAAGCAGCGGTGCGCCTCGGGGGCGCAGGTGACACGGAGGCCGCACTCGCTGAATATGCCCTCAACCTCGGAGTGAAGTTCGCCCAGCAGCAACTCTGGCTATGCCGACTGATCGCTGCGGACGCGGTTCTTCAAGCCAAACTTGATGAACTGCGCGTACCGTCCGACGCAGTGGAAGATGAATGGAGAATCGTCCAGGAGGGCGGGTCGGCCGAGGTGCGCAGACGTTTCTGGACGGAACCAGCGACCGATGATTCGGACGCCGTACAGCACACGTTTCGAGTCGTCTTTCTCAACGGATCCGCTGCCATTCTGAAGGTGACAGACGCCTACTGAACGCGACCGAAACGCAGTAGCGCCCGTCTGCCGAACCGTCCGTCCGTATAACGACCTCATCGGTCCCGGTCGGGCCGAACAGAGAGATTTCTCATGTTTTCGGTATTTGTTCGCGTTGAACGCTATGCGTGCGCGACTGATGTTTCGTAGCACTGTCGCTGCCACCACGCACGTGGTTGATGTGCGTACCTACCCGCGACATCTCTCACGCGCCGAGACCGAAGTGGGCGTTTCCCGCCGAAGGCCAACTCCTGGAAAGTCTCGCAGTTCCAGCCAAGCCGCTTCAGCGCGGCGAGGCAAGGCGCCTGAACCGGGCAAGCTGACTGGCAAGTTCGCGCCGTGGCTGGAGTCCACGGGGCACCCCACATGCGCCAACGTGACGATCCTGACGGAACGCGATGGCGTTCGCGCAGCGGCGATCCCTATGATCTGCGACGCGGTCGAGGATCAAATCCTCGGCACGAACGTGCTCGCGCGTATGGGAATGAAGCGCGCCGCGGCAGTGGCCGAGCAGCGGTTGCCGAAGGGCAAGCGCATTCGGTCAGGTGACCTTGCTGAGGTATTGGCGACAGAATACGTCAATCAAGAGACTGAGTTCGATGTACCGCTGAAGCGACTCAGACATAAGGACGATCGCGAAATGTCGATGAGAGGCGATGATATCATCGGGATTCGCAAGGCCGGCCGAGGGCCGGTGGTGCTCAAGGGCGAGGTGAAGAGCAGGGCTGAATTGGCATCGTCCGTGGTGAAGGAGGCATGCGATGCGCTGGACAGCTCACACGGTCGTCCAAAGCCGCAAACCCTGGGATTCGTCGCGCATCAACTGCGGCAGTTGAATCGCGATCGAGACGCCGAACGAGTCGAAGACCTCATGCAGCAGAAACTGGGGGTGCGCGATGTCACGCATCTCGTCTTCACAATGTCTGGAAACGATCCGTCGACGCATTTGGCCGCCCATGCCGGTGGAAGACTAAGGATTGCCGATAGACGTCTCGTCGGGCTGCGCGTCGAGGCGCACCAGGCATTCATCGAACAGGTCTTTACTCAGCTCGCGCGGAGATATACGCCGAAGGCGCGCGGGAAACGCACCGCCGGCGCGCGCGAACAACGACCGGCACCTGTGCGGGTCCCGGCCGATGCGCCGGTGCCGCGTGTCGCTGTGAATAGGCCGAGAAAGAATGCCGCAATCGACTGACGATCTTCGCTCACGCCTGTCGGCAGCGACGGCCGTTGGTGCTCGCGAGAATCTGCTTCGACGCGGTCTCGCGCGCGGAATGATCTGGCGGAACGGCCAGCTCCCGGTCGGTGCATTCCAGTTCGCCGAGAGCCTAACGGCCGACCTGTTGGACCACGGCTATAGCGTCCTTGCTCAAGCGCTTCGTCTCCGCGAGGTCAACGGGTCGACTGACGAGGTGATCCAAGCCCTTGTCATTTCCGCTGAATCAATCGAGTCGGCGGTTCGCCGCGGGCCGCGAGATGCTGATCGCGACTTCCACTTGGTCGTCGCGGCGTCAGCATTTCATCTCGCGCACTTTGGCGCCAGGGCATTCTGTCTCGTGCCGTCGCTTGATGAACGCCCGAACTTGTCGTCGCCTGAGAGAGCTCTGGTGCATCTCATGCGCCGCTCGCTCGGGCCGTTGCGTGCAGAGTGCGCTCGTTGGCTTAGAGACGAGGCGCATCAAGACGCGACTCTCGCCGCGACTCTCGAAGACGGCGACCCTCAGGCCCTTCTCACAGCCGAAGTCATCGCGATTTCAACGAATTTCACTAGCGGCCTAGCCGCGTTCGTAACGGCAGTCGAGCGAGGAGACGCGGCGTTGGCCGAACGCGCGGCGAACACGTTTGCCGAGGGGGCTATCGCTGCGGCAGAGTGCCGTCACGTACCGTTGTGGTGGGTGAACACGCTAGCCCGTCATCTGACCAGTGATCTGTGGGCGAACAGCTTCCACGCGAGAGTCGCGGCCGACATCGATGCTGCGTCTGCAGCGCAGTGGCGACAGCTCCGGAATCGCTACATCGCCGTCCTGCGCGCTCGTGAGACCGCTGAGATCGATCTATGGCCGTCGCAGTGGGAGGCATCAGAGCGCTGCTCGAATCCGCACGATGATTTGGTCGTTGCGTTGCCCACGAGCGCTGGTAAGACTCGGATCGCTGAGCTCTGCATCTTGCGGGCACTCGCGGACGGGCGCCGGGTTGTGTACGTGACACCGCTTCGAGCTTTATCCGCTCAGCTCGAGCGGACACTGGCAGCGACGTTTCGCCCGCTCGGGCATAGCGTGACGGCCTTGTACGGGGCGAGCGGCGTCGCCGCCGCGGACGTCGCGACGCTTCGCGACGCAGACATCGTCGTAGCCACGCCAGAGAAACTCGATTTCGCCCTTCGCGTGGAACCGAGTGTCCTTGACGACGTCGGGCTCGTGGTGCTCGACGAAGGGCACATGATTGGCCTCGGCACGCGCGAGATTCGATACGAAGTCCTCGTGCAGCGCCTACTCCGGCGACATGACGCCGATGACCGTCGAATCGTATGTCTTTCTGCGGTGTTCGCACCTCAATCATTCGCCGGAGGCGACCGTGCGAATGACGAGAGTGGTCGCGCGTTTGACGACTTCACTTCCTGGTTGCGGAACGACTCGCCAGGCCGGCCGATCATGTCGCCGTGGCGTCCGACACGTCAGCGCTCAGGAGTGCTGCTGTGGGAAGGGTCGGGTGGCCGCCTTGAGCTCACTGTCGATGGGGAAACGCCATACGTTCGCGACTACGTTTCGGTCGAAGCTCCGCATGTCGGAACACGAAAGAAAGTGTTCCCTACGGATGCGAACGAGTTCGTGATCGCCGCGGCGAAGGCGTTCGTGCGAGACGACAATCGAGTTCTCGTGTACTGCCCCCAACGCCGTTCAGTAGAGACACTTGGCGAAGCGATCCTGAAAGCGGAACAGCAGGGGTTCTTCCCGTCCGTGCTCCCGCAATCGGTCGACATTTCTCGGGCCCTGCGGATCGGCGCGGAGTGGCTAGGTGATGATCACGTCGCGCTTCGCGCGCTCCGAATCGGCGTGGCGCTTCACCACGGTACTTTGCCGCGCGCGTTCCTGAGTGAAATAGAGGATCTGCTGCACCGCCGTCAGCTTCCACTCGTGGTGTCCTCGCCGACCTTGGCGCAGGGAATCGATCTCTCGTGCAGTGTCCTGATCTTCCGGTCGATCTACAGATTTCGAGACACGCCGATCGAGCCTGAGGAATTCGCCAATGTCGTTGGTCGCGCTGGCCGCGCGTTCGTTGATCTCGACGGTGTGAGCGTTTTCCCGATTTTCGAGAAGGGATTCGCGGGGCGAAAGCGACGTGCCGATTACAACAAGCTCGTTCGCGACTCGGCTTCTCGGAGACTTGAGAGCGGGCTGTTGATGCTCGTCGATATGCTAATCGCGCAGCTCTCCGAAGCGCTGGGAGTCAACCCAGAAGCCGTTCGCGCGTACGTGCTTGACGTGAACTCGGCTTGGGACATCGAGCTGCGGCATGCCATCGACGACGAAGGTACGCTTGGCGATGACGAGATTGCTCCCGTCCTGGCCGAGTTGGATGCGGCCATCATGGCAAGCGTTGAGCGCCTCGAGTGCACACCCGAAGAGATCGCCGATGCGTTGGACGCCGCGCTCGTGGGCTCTTTGTGGTCGCGGCGACTTGAACGTCGCCGCGCCGCGTTGCTAGAGACAGAGCTGATGACCGATGTGGTGGTTGGACGGGCAACCTGGCTTTGGAATCGTACGACAGCAGCGAGCCGACGTGGCTACCACGCCGCCGGCGTCGGATTCGCAACTGGCCAGTTTCTCGATGCACGCGCCACTGCTCTATGCGGCAGTTTGGTCGACGCTGAACGCTCCCTAGCCTCTGGTGACTTCGAGGCTGCGGCATCTGCGATCGTGGCGGTTGCGCGCGAGGTTGGCGAAGTGGCACCGTTCGACTTCCAGCATCGTTTCAGTGCGTGGCAAGCGGCCCTGACGGCGTGGGTCAAGGGCGAAGCCGTCGCACCGAACGCCTTGCCTCGAGGCCTGGGAATCGCGACGCCGGGCGACCTCAACGAGGTGGTGCCGTTCATACAACAGGACGTCGTTTTCCGCTTGGTCTGGGGCGTCGAGGCGGTGCGACTACACGGAGTGCAACTCGGTGTGCCGGGCGCGGAGACGTTAACCGGCATCTGCGCGAGCGTGCTGACGTTTGGTTGTCCGACGCCTTCGGGTATCGTCCTCGCGCAATCGGGTCTCGCGTCTCGCGAGATGATCCGTACGGTCCTCAACGCATTCCCCGGCACGTTCACCGACACACCAGGAATGCGCGACTGGTTAGAACAGAATGGCGCCGCGCTCGATGATCCGCGGTTTTGGCCCGATTCAGCGACTTCCGCAGTTTGGGCGCAGTTCCGAC
>Ga0164243_10001915_pt1 | contig 34902 bp, 32 predicted proteins | sample OricompcompostOP_FD_108781 | JGI IMG/M metagenome (GOLD analysis project Ga0164243, IMG submission 108781) | Organic Plus compost microbial communities from Emeryville, California, USA - Original compost - Organic plus compost (OP) | ecosystem: Engineered > Solid waste > Mixed feedstock >...
ACGCTCAACAACAGGCCTCGCAAGGTCCTCGGGTGGAGGACACCCGTGGAGGTGTTCGAGGAGCAACTACGCTCGGTTCAACAACCCGGTGTTGCATCGACTGGTTGAACCTGCCCAGTACACCTCGTGGGTCTTTGGGCATCGGCTCCGTGATGCGGGTCTGCTGGGATCCATGGGCCGGGTCGCCTCGTCAGTGGACAACTCGATGATCGAGTCGTTCTGGTCGACCATGCAGCGCGAGCTCCTCGACACCCGGATCTGGGAGAGCCCCGAGGAGCTCGGCTCGGCGATCTTCGAGTGGATCGAGGCCTGGTACAACCCACGCCGCCGACACACCGCGATCGGCATGCTCAGCCCGATCGACTACGAGCACCGCTGGCAGCAACAAGCCGCGACTGCCCTTCACACCGCCGCCCACGGGGCGGCATGATCACCACACCACCCGTGTCCGGAGAACCGGGTCAGGCTCCATCGCAGGATCGTGGCCCTGCTGCTGGAGGGCCGCAGCTATCGGGATGTCGTCGAGGCGGTCGGCTGCTCACATCGCGACGTATCGCGGGTGAGAAAGTGCATCGAGGAGCGGGGCTGATGATCGCGTCGACGGTGGTGAGTGAGGAGCACCTGGCCGACTGGTTCCCCGACGGTCGGCGTCTGGTGTCGGTCGCCTACGAGCAGCCCGACCTGGCTGCGGTGCTGGCGGGCATGCGGGCCCAGCGGCACTTCAGGTTGTTGATGGCGTGGCGCCGCTACGCGGACGCGAAGATGCCGGGCGGGTCGGCGGGCAAGAGGTACGGGTACGCACAGTTCTGCGCGCTGTTCGCCGATTACGTACGGCGCAACGATCTGGCCGCGACGCTGCACCACGAGCCCGGGAGGGCGTGCTGGTCGACTGGGCCGGCGACACGATCGACCTGGTCGACGCCGCCAGCGACGAAGTGACTCGGGCGGTGCTGTTCGTTGCGGTGCTGCCCTACTTGGCCCACCTATTGTGCCGCGCCTACCTGGACATGAAGACGCCGGCGTGGCTAGAGACCCATGCCCACGCGTTCGCCCTCTTCGGCGGGGTCAGTCAGATCGTAGTCCCGGACAATCCGACGACCTCGACCCCATCAGCGGGCCAACGGCGAGGCCGAGCGGGTGTTCAACGCTCGCTACCAGCAGCTGGCCGATCACTACCGGACCGCGATCGTGCCGGCCCGGGCGAGGAAGCCCCGGGACAAGGCGGCCGCCGAGAACGCCGTCAACGTGGTCAACAAGCGAGTCATCGGCTACCTCGACAAAGGCGAGGTGCGGACCACGCTGGAGGAGTTGAACGACGCCATCGACGAGCGCGTTGCCGAGGTCAACCACGATCTGCGTCGCGCGGACGGCACTACCCGCTGGGAGCGGTTCACCGCCGAGGAGCAGCCGCTGCTCGGCGGCCTGCCTGCCACCAGCTTCGAGGAGGTGACGTGGAAGGAACTCAAGGCCGGCCGGAACTACCACATCTCGTGTGACTGCCAGCGCTACTCGGTGCCCTACCGGCTCGCCGGACCGATGCTGCGGGTGCGCCTCACGTCGACAGGGTGACGATCTTCGACGGCCACGACCTCGTCTGTGAGCACCGGCGGCTCACCGGCAGAAAAGGCCAGCACTCCACCCTGGCCGAGCATGTGCCGCGCCAGCATCAGGGCATCGACGGGCTGTGGTCACGGCGCTGGTTCACCGACCGGGCACGCTCGTTCGGACCCGCGACCGTGCAGGTCTTCGAGCAGATCCTGGACCGCCACGCCATCGAGGCCCAGGGCTACCTGGACTGTCTTCGAGCCGTGCTCCTACGGGTTCCGGCCGAACCGGAGCGCGCAAGACGCGATCGCGGAGGTCCAGCACTTCACTACCCGTGGCTACGGGTAGGTGCTGGAGGCCGATGATGTCCTTTCGGAGGTTGGCCGGTCCTGAACGTCGACAGAGACGTTCAGGACCGGCCACAGCTTGACCCGCGAAGCTACTCGGAGAAAGCACCGACTTCGACGCACGTGGTTGCCAGGTCTCCGCTGACACCGTTGCCAGATTCGCCATCGGGCTCAACGGTCGTGAACTGCTTGTCTTCGTAGCTGTAGGTCCAGAAGCAGTTGTTGGGTGAAGCGGGTTTGCCGGCCGTAAAGGTGATCGGGTTGGGAAGCAGCCCGTCGAGTGTCTCGTCCTTGATCTGGTGGTAGGCATCTGTGACCTCGGCGCGGGTCGGCGAATCCGACATCTCGGCGTTCGCCTTGCGGAAGAGTTCGAGCGAGGCCCAGATGTTCGTCGCAGAGCCGTTGGCCCACGCCAGATCATCGAAGTCAGACTTGGACATGTACCTCTTCATGACGCTCACGTACCGCTTGACCGGCTTGGCAGTCGACCACCACGGGAAGCCTTGGATGGTGCCGGCCATCTTGAGACCGTCAAGCTGGCCGAACTCGCCCGGAAGGACGCTCTGCCCGGCCGCGCCGAAGGTTCCCTTGTAGCCCTGCCCATTGCAGTCCTTGGCCACCCGCAGCAGCACGGCGCCCGCGACGACGACCGCCGCGAAGTCCGTTCCCTTGCCGATCAGGCTCAGGCACGGTGCTGTGTAGTTCGGCGCCGAGGCCGCGACCGCAACAGTGCCGGTATAGTCAAGTCCGATCTCGCCCGAGGCGCTCTTGAACAGCCCTGAGATGTGAGCACATTCCGGCGACTCGGCACACACGACAGCGCCCACCTTCGTTGCGCCCGTAGCCTTAGCCGCCTTTAGCAGGCCGACCATGTAATACGGGTTCATAGAGCCCGTGGTGAAGTAGTTGGTGCGCACGCCCTGGGATTCGGTGCTGACCGACGAACCGCCGATCACGGGGACGCCGCTACTCTCGAGCGGTTCGGCGAGGACGCCCTCTGCCTGAGAGTCTGCGATCAGCATCGCCAACACTGACTCGTCGGCCATCAACTCCTTGGCGCCGGCCAGGGTTGCCCCGGCGTCGCCCTTGGTGTCCCTGACCTCGATGGACACTGGGTGGCCGTTGATCCCGCCTTGGGTCTCGTTGACCCACGTGGCCCATGCCTCGGCAGTCGGCTGCACGCCGAAGTACGACGACGCCGTGGTGCCGGTAAGGGACACCTCCAGCCCGATCTTGATCGGCGACTTGGTGGGCTTGGGACCCGCGGGATCGGTGGCGGCCTCAATGTCGGCGTTGGCTCCCCCTCCCACTTTCGCCCCTGACTCGGCGTCGCTGCAGGCGGCGAGGGTGAGTCCCAGTGCCACCACGAGCGCGACGGCGGTCCTGGACCGCCTCGTTTGTGTTCTCAAGCCGTGCATTTGTGCCCCTTTGTTCTAGGACTCGGATCGGTCCTGATGTGGATGTAAGGTGCTGCGCGGGCGGCCGTGGGCCACCTGCACAGTCAGTTGGCGGCTAGCCGTGCCTGTGACGCTGGATTCGTGCCCGCATCTGGCACGTCCTCGCCGAGCGACCCCGACAGGTAGTCGCTGAACACATCGCGGCCACGGAACTCGTCCGCCGTGCCCGAGAACTTGAGCTCGCCATAGGCGAGGATGTGAACCTGGTCTGCGATCTCCAGAGCTCGCGCCACGAACTGGTCGACGATGACGAGTGTGGCGCCGCTCTTGGCGAGGCGGTCCAAGAACTCGAAAATCGAGTCCACGATGCGAGGCGCGAGCCCCAGCGACGCCTCGTCGACCAGGATCAGGCTCGGGTCGCGCACATACGCGCGCGCCATCGCGAGCATCTGCTGCTCTCCGCCGCTCATCGTCCGTACGGTCTGCTCGAGCTTCCTGCCCAGCGCCGGGAAGACGGAGACGGCTTGCTCGATCGACTCTCGCTCGTTGCCCGGCGCAGCCTGGAGCTCGAGATTCTGACGCACGGAGAGCGACCTGAAGACGCTACGTCCCTCAGGAATGTGGCAGACACCGCGTGCCACCCGTTGGAAGGGCTTCAGTTTAGTGACGTCCTCCCCACCCATGCGGATGCTGCCCGAGGAGGGTCGCAGCAGCCCCGAGATCGTCTTGAGCAGCGTCGACTTGCCGGCTCCGTTCGGCCCCAGGATCGCCGTCACCGACGACGCCTCGATCGTGAGGTCGAGGTCCCGCAATACAGTGGTCGCTCCGTACCCCGCCGTGATCGATCTCAGCTCGACCGTCGTTCCACTCGATGAGGCGTGGTCCTGCTCAGACATGTGTACCTCCCAGGTCAGCGACGACCGCGTCGTCGTGCTTCTCCTCGGCGCCGAGGTAGGCGGACTGAACGGCGGCACTCCGGCTCGTCTCCTCAGGAGTGCCCTCGAAGATCAGATCGCCGAAGTCCAGAACGTAGATGTAGTCGCACACCGACATCACCAGCGACATGTCGTGCTCCACCAGCAGGATCCCGCAGCCCCGCTCCGCCACAACGCGCCGGAGCCGCTCCGCGAACTCCTCGGTCTCCCTGCGGTCCAGCCCCGACGACGGCTCATCGAGCAGCAGCACGTCGAACGGCCCAGCCAAGCAGCGGGCCAACTCAACCAGCCGGCGTTCGCCCGTGGAAAGGTTGCTGGCCTGGACACCAGCTAGATGCGCGATGCCGCACAACTCCACGGCCTCCGCCGCTGCAGCGCGACGCAGCTTGCGGTCGCTAGGCGACGAGAAGATCTGCGTCAGCGGGTTCACCCCGGCCTGACTGGCCTCACGCCCGAGCGCCACGTTGTCGAAGACCGTGAGCGACTCAGCGAGCTCCATGGTCTGGAACGTCCGCCCCAGCCCGGCACGCGCTCGCGCCGCCGGCGGTGCGCCGGTGATGTCGCGACCGTGCATCGAGACGCGGCCCGAACTCGGCCGGTTGAGGCCGCTGCAGGAGTTGAACGTCGTCGTTTTGCCGGCGCCGTTCGGCCCGATGAGCCCGGTGATCCGGCCCGTGGGCGCCGTGAACGATGCTCCCTTCACGGCGGTCACCCCCCCGAAGCGAACCGTGAGGTCGCGCACCTCAAGCCCCTGGGCGACGCCAGTCGGCGCGGACCGCGAGGCAACGAGCATGTCCCGCTCATCACTGTCGATGGACACGGTGCGCTTGGCCGCACGCCCGGGCACCAGGCGGGAGATGGCGTCGGCCCACTTCTGAGGCATCCCGATCGGGCCACCCTGCATCGCGATGCCGATCGAGGCCAGCCCGAAGATCACGTTGAGCCAGTACGGCGTGGAGGGCGCGGACAGGTAGCCGGGGATGACGAATGTGACTCCGGCGAAGATCGCGAACCACGGCTCACGGAACGGCGAGATCGCAAGAAGCGCCAACAGGACCAACGAGCTGAACGCTGTGTACATCGGATCGGTCGACACTGCGTACTGGACCAGCGACCCATGCAGAATGCCGCCGATGCCTGCCAGAAAGGCCGCCAGGCAGAACACGATCAGCCGGGTCATGTTAGCGCTTAGCCCGAGGGTAGTCACCGTGGTCGGCAGTTCTCCCAGGCCGCGGAGGACTCGGCCCAGCCGTCCCGCGTGGATCGCGACGATCAGAACGGCGACCGCGAGCAAGAATGCCAGGACGACGTAGAAGTAGGCCCGGTCGTTCTCCGCGAACGAGGGCCGGGGTGTGACCTTTCCGACCGACTCTTGTGTGAACATGAAGCTCTGCGGGTAGAGCAGCCGCTCGATCATCAGCCCCGCTCCGAAGGTGGCGAGAGCGAGGAAGACGCCCCGCAGCCTGATTGCCGGGATGGCCAGGGCTGCTCCCACCGGCACGGTGACGAGCGCGCCGAGCAGGACGGCCAGCAGCCACGGCATCGAGAGGTCGACTACAAATTGCGAGAACGACACCGCCGCGATGCCCGCAAAGGCCGTCGTCGACAGCGACACAAGGCCGGCCGTGCGAACCAGCAGGCCCAACGAGAGCAGCACGATCGAGTAGGCCATGCCATCTGTCCAGTAGGTGAGCTTGGTGCCCACCATCAGCGGCACGAACGCGAGAGCGGCGAACACAACCACACCGGTGGCGAGCCGGATCGAAGTCGGCGCCCGGTACTGGAGGTGTGGAGGGACCACCAGCGTGGACGCCGGTGCCAACCGCCGTTTGGGCGTCACGAGCAGCACGACGAATAGCACAATGAACGGCAGACTCGCCGGGAAGCCGGAGAGGAGTGGATACTCGATGCTGTACTTCGTAGCCACCGACGCCGCAGCGCCCAAGACCAGACCGCCGGCGTAAGTGATCGGGACGTTGGAGAACCAGCCGACGGCCGCCGCACCGAACGCCTGGACGACGAGGAACGTGAGAGCGATCGGCTCCAAGCCGATGAACGGAACGATCAGAACTCCACTCAGCGCGGCGAAGACCGAGCCGATGATCGACGCCTGTCGGCGGACTTGGTGAGGGCTCGTGCCCTGGATGTCTAACAACCCCGGGTCATCGACCAGTGCGCGCATCGCGAGCCCACGGCGGGTTGCCCGAAAAAACAGCCAGAGCGCGGCAGTGCAGACCAGCGAGACGATGACGACCGTCAGTTGGTCCCACCCAACGAAGGTGCCGCCGAACTCAAACGTGTCGTCGTTGATGTACTTGGGGACCGGCACCGGCTGCACGCCGTACTTGATCGTCCCCAGCCCTTGGACCACCAACACAAGCCCGATGGTGCCAACGACCTTCCACGCCGTTGACTGATGGGACAGTCGCAAGGTGATGGCGTCCATCAGCAGCCCCAGCAGCGTGCCCACTCCGAGCACCGCGATGAGCGCAGCCGCCCACCACACCATCCCGTTGTCGACGTAGAGCCAGTAGAAGATGTAGGCCGCAGCAGTTGCGAGCGCGCCGTATCCGAAGTTGAAGATGCCCGTCGTCTTGTACATGACGACCAAACCGGTGCCGGCCAGGCCGTAGACGGCACCCGTCGCGATGCCGATCACCAGGAACGGCATGAGGTCGCTCAGCATGACTGCACCCCGTAGAACGCTGCACAGTCGGTCAAGGCCCCGTGCTGGGCTGTAGAAGTCATCGACAAACTTTCCGATCGGGTTGAGAGTCGCGTGGCCTGAGAAGGGGCGGTCCTGTACGTCCGAGATCGACGCAAACTGTTCATGACGCACGTCACATGCAGGCTGGAGTTGCCAGAACGTAACTGACTGACAGATGCGCTGTCAATAGTCAGGGCGATCGTGAACAGACCGAAATTGCTCTCGACCACCCGCGATCCTCCCCACCAATCTCTCGACGGGCCCGCAAATGCCGACAACCCACCGGCGTCGGAGGCGGAGACGATTCTTAGATGTGCTCAAATGTCTGACTGATGCGAGTCACAGGCGGGGTGGCGCGGTGACGACGAGGATCTCGGCCGGCGCGGAGCCGTGGTTCACCATCCAATGGGGCTGGTCAGCGCCGAAGATGACCGAGTCGTCCTCACCGAGCTGCAAAGACTCCCCGCCGGCGCACACAATGACCTCACCACACATCACGAACAGGAACTCATCCTCTTCATGAGCGTCGTGCGCCCCTGAGGTCGACGCTCCTGCAGGAAGATCGAGCACGGAGGTGGCGAATCCTGAGTCGAGCCCGAAGTCGACCAGCTGGGTCAGCCCCTCACGGCCCAGACGGCGCAGCTCATAGCGTTCCTCGGCGCGCACGACGGCAACTGCCGGCGGATTGGTTGCCCCCAACAGTGCTTCCAGGTCGATGTCGAGCGCTTCCGAGATGGCGCGGAGGCTTTGTACGGTCGCGTTGCCAACACCGTTCTCCAGTCGGCTGAGCAGCCCGATGCTGACGTTGCTCGCGGCGGCCAGCTGAGCCAGCGTCATACGCCCGCGGTGTCGCCGGATGGAGCGGCCGATTGCCGAGATCACCTCTTGCGACTTCCCGAGTCCCGAGTATCCGGGGGTCGCACATCAGAATGAAACGATTTCATTCTTTAGATCCTGCGTTCTGACCGAGAGGGCTTCGACAGCAGAGTCCCGACGAGTCTTCAGCGGCTCGAAGGAAGCCCCAGAGCGCGCTCGGCGACGAAGTTGAGGATCATCTCGTTATTCAGCGGCGCGATGCGCGAGCCACGGATGCGTCGGTAGAACGTGACGACGTCGTAGTCCTCGTCGAAGCCGAAGCCGCCGTGCGCCTGCATCGCGGCATCGAAGGCGGCATTGGCGGCCTCCGAGGCCAGCAACTTCGCGGCGTTCGCGGCGACCCCGGCCGAGCGGTCTGCATCGATGGCCTCCGCCGCCTCGAAGACCTGTGAGCGTGCCGACCGCAGAGAGACGAACGCTCTGGCAAGAGGGTGCTGAACACCCTGGTAAGCGCCGATCGGAGTACCGAACGGGGCTCGCGTCGCGGCGTACTCCACTCCCTTCTCCAACAGGTGGGTGCCGAGCCCGATCGCCATCGACGCCGCCAAGACACGCTCCGGGTTGAGTGCGTCGAAGATGTAGGCGAACCCCTCGTCGACCTCACCGATCAGCGCCGTGGCCGGGACATGAACGTTCTCGATCGTGACGATGTACTGCAGGTCGGCATCGCCCTGGTCGATGCGCATTGGCGAAGTAGTGAGGCCGTCGGCCGGCAGGTCGACCGCGAAGATGGCCAGACCGCGCGACTTGTTCTTCGGGTCGTACTTGCTCGTCCGCGCCACGACGAGGGCCTTGGATGCGACGCCGATCCACGAGATGAAGCACTTCGAGCCGTTGAGGACCCAGCCTTCGCCATCACGCTCGGCGCGGGAACGAATGGCGAAGCTGTTGGTGCCTGCGTCCGCCTCGGTCAAGGCGAAGCTGTAGCGAGCCTCTCCCGTCAGACTCGCCGGCACGAAATCGGCGATCTGCTGGTCGGTGCCGAACTTCAGGACGAGGTTCCGGGTGAAGTTGGCGATCAAGAAGAGCGCGGCCGGGATGCCAGCACGACCGAGCGTCTCGGCCAACACGCACTGATCGACCGTCGTTCCTCCCGACCCACCCCTACCCTCGGGGACACCCAGACCGAGCAGCCCGCTCGAGCCGAGAGCCGACATCAGTTCCTGCGGAAAGCGCTTCTGCGCGTGACACTCGAGCAGATACGGCCGGTCGTAGCGCTTCACCACATCCTCGGCGGCCTGGCGCACGTCACGAGTGGCCTCATCCAGCGGGTGGGTCAGCAGGTTGTCGGTGATGCGAGACAAGTCGAGGCTCCTAGCGATTCGCGATTCGATGTCGTATCGAACGATACTATTCTCGGTTGACACGCAAATGACAAGGAGTTGGGCACCGATCTCCCTATACTTCTCGGGTGCCTGAGCCGGTAAAGCGCCCCGCGCGCATTGATCCCGCCCAGAGCGTCGAACTCGCCATCCCTTCGGCCGCTCGCGTGTTCCGGCGCGTCTACAACGACTACTTCGCCCAGATCGGTCTCTCGCCGACACAGGCGCTTCTCGTCGGCGTCTTGGACCACTACCGCGAGCCGATGCAGCAGACGGTGCTGGCCGACCGCATCGGGATACGCAAGGCGATGATCGGGCATGCCATCGACGTGCTGCTGGCTGCTGGGTATGTCACGAGAGTGAGCGACCCAGGCGACGGCCGCGCGAAACTAGTCAGTCTCACAGCCCGGGGCCGGGAGTTGGCCAGCACGGTCGACCAGCGATTCGGCGAGCTCGCCGCCGTCATCCGCCGACGCACCACCCGTGCGCAGCGAGTCGCCATGGTCGAGCTGTTGACACTGATGACGGAGAATCTCGAGGAGTTTGCCGCCTCCGACTTCTCCTGAGGGCTCTCAGCCGGGCATTCCGTACTGGAGGATCGTCTTGACGACGTGACCGACCACCTCTCCGCCCTCCGCGCGATAGACGTCATCGAAGGTGACGAAGTAGCCGAGCCCGAGCTTCGTTCGCTTCAGCGGCGAGCAGTCCACGAGCGAGCTCGTCATGGTGATTCGGTCACCGGGCCGGATCGGGGCCCCGAACCGAGACTGGATGTTCTGCGCGATCACCTCGGTGGCGTCAGACATCTGGTAACCGCCGGTCGAGACCTCGACCGGGCGCGGCCATGCCTGTTGCTCGGGGAGATCGATGTCGGGGAACGCCGGATCGATGCCGATCTGGGTCGCGTGTGCCTTGTTCCAGACCATCAACGAGGCCGGCGGAGCGACGATGCCGCCGAACCGAGCCGCAGCGGCATAGTCCGGATCCTGAAAGAGCGGGTTGGAGTCCCTGACCATCTCGCACAGATACAAGATCTGCGACTCGCTCACCCGGTAGGGACTGCTGAGCTGGGTGACGATCCCGAGCTGTGCCCGCGCCTCCTGTGGCATGTCGGCCGCGGAAGTGCCGCGTTCCGGCGCGTCCGGGAGCGCCGGCGTGGTCACCACGTCTCCACGCTCGAACGGCAAGACGACCACCGTCGTCGACCGTGCCGTCGGACCGATCTTATTCGCCACCGTCAAAGACAACTCTACCAGCGATGCCGAGCCGTCCCTCCACGTACGGACGACCGTGCCACTCACCTCGGCGACGTCCCCTACGCAGAGCTGGGTCCCCATCTGCAGACTGGCCGACACGAGTTGGCTATCGGGTCCTGCCCAGTCCGAGACGAATCGGGCGAAGAGCGCCTGGAGGAACATCGTGTTCACGAAGGCGTCACGCGCCCCCGTCGCCCGGGCGTAGTCGCGGTGGTAGTGGTACGGCATGAAGTCACGCGTGCCCGCGGCCTCGAGCATGAGCGTCTTCAGCGAGATCGGGAAGCGCAGAGGCGGAAGCCGGTCACCCTCACCGACCTGATGCCAGGTCAGCGCAGGGACGCTCATCCGGCGACCAGCCGGAACTGCGGAACGGTCCAGTCCTCGGCCTGGTCGGCGAAGAATACCGAGACCTGTGCGCCCACGTTCAAGGCGTCCGGAGGGGTGCCGATGACGTTCGCAACCATGCGCACGCCTTCGTCCAGGGCCACCAGGCCCACGATGCTCGGCTGAAAGAACCCAGGTGCGTAAGGCGGGTGCACGACAGTCCAGCTGTACAGACTCCCGCTCCCGGCCGAATCGACCGTGTCCCACTCAAGAGACTGGCACTGCGGGCACATCGGGCCGGGTGGATGCCGCAGGGTCTGACAACCGGTGCATCGCTGGATGAGCAATCGATGCTCGATTAGGCCGTTCCAGAAGTACTCGCTGTCGGCGGTGCGCGCGGGCAACACCCTTCCCTCGGTCACGATAGTGTCCCAGTCGACCGAGTCGTACACGGTACTGATGGTCATCACTCATCCTCTCGCTAGCAGGACGCCGCTCGTGGGTACGTGCGAGCCTGAGGTCACCAGCGCCGCGGACGCGTCGGCGACCTGGTTGGGGGCCGTCCTGCGCAGTTGCCGCACGGCCTCGGCGATGCCGTTGAAACCGTGGATGTAGGCCTCGCCCAACTGGCCGCCGTTCGTGTTCACCGGCAACTGTCCACCTCGGCCGATCGCGCCGGACCTCACGAACTCGGCCGCCTCACCTCGCTGACAGAAGCCGAGCGCCTCCAGTTGTGCGAGCACCGCGAAGCTGAAGTGGTCGTAGAGGATGGCGAGATCGACGTCGGCCGACGTTCGCCCCGACTGCCGCCACAGGACGCGCCCAACGTTCTCGATCTCCTCGGCGCCCGTGATGTCCTCGCGGTACGGGGTGGCCATCTGCACGTGGTTGGATCCTGCGCCCTGGGTGGCAGCCTCGATCACCACCGGCGTGCTCGGCAGGTCTCGGGCGCGCTCGATGCTTGTCACGACGAACGCCACAGCGCCGTCGCTCTCCTGGCAACAGTCGAGCAGCCGGAGTGGATCAGCGATCATCCGCGATGCCTGGTGCTCGTCCAAGGTGAGCGGGCGGCCATGGAACCAGGCGTTCGGGTTGGTGGCCGCATAGTCCCGCTCTTGCACGGTGACGCGTCCCAGGTCCTCACTCGTCACGCCGTACTCGTGCATGTGTCGACGCGCAGCGAGCGCCATCATCGATGCCGCCGTGGAGATGCCGAACGGCTGGCTCCATGCGTTGTCGAGCGCGCGCCCGGTGACCATCGCCGGGGATGCACTCGACGCCGGGGGCTGCCCCAGCCGCTGCTGGGAGCGCTCGTTCATGGCGCGAAAACACACGACGACGTCGGCGAGGCCAGACGTGATCGCCGCCGCCGCGTGGGTGAGCGTCCCGCAGCCCCCGCCTCCGCCCCACGGGGTCTGAGCGAAGAATGTGAGTCGAGGTACGCCGAGATTGCGGGCGACCGCTGTGATCTCGTTGTTGTCCATCGTGAACGAGTTCAATCCGTCGACCGCTGCCGGTTCGATTCCCGCGTCCCGCAAAGCTGCAGAGATCGCCTCGACCGCGAGCCGGAGTTCGCTGCGACCGGAGTTCTTCGAGAACTCGGTGGTGGCGGCCCCGACAATGGCCGCCCTGCCAGCAATGGGCGCAACCGACATTGTGCCCCCTTCCCTCGCCCGATTACAGCTTCCAATAGTACTGTCTGATACTAAACCGTATGACATCGACGACCACAGCGGAGGTCCACCACATGAGCAGCTCAAACCCAACACAGTCGCCGGGCCTTCCGTTGACGGACATCCGGGTCGTGGAGGTCGGCGTGTGGCATGCGGGGCCTGGAGCGAGCGCGATCCTGGCCGACATGGGCGCTGAGGTCATCAAGGTAGAGACACTGGAGGGCGATCCGGAGCGCATCCACGGCAATATCGGCCCGATGGAGAAACTGCCTCCCGGCATGCCGAACTGGACGCCGCTGTTCGAGTTCACCAACCGCAGCAAGCGCAGCATCAGCCTGGACATCACGTCTCCCCGCGGCCGTGAGGTGTTCGAGCGGCTCGTCACCGACGCCGACGTCTTCGTGACCAATCTGCGCACGAGCACCAAGCCGAAGCTCGGCCTCGACTATGCCCGCCTGACAGCGATCAATCCCCACCTGATCTACCTCAGCGTGACCGGGTTCGGATCGGAGGGTCCGCGCGCGGACGCCGGCGGCTTCGACCCGATGGGCCAGGCGATCTCCGGGATGCTGTTCCTGTCCGGGCTCGAGACGCCAACACTCCTGCAGTCCATCATTCTCGACCAGCTCACCGCGATCACAGCCAGCCATGCCGTTCTCACCGCGTTGTACAACCGGGAGGCCGACCCACAGCGGCGTGGGCAGGAGGTCAGCACCTCTCTATACGGCGCAGCGGTCTGGTTGATGGAGATGAACCTCATGCTCGTCAGCATCCTCGGCGAGGAGGTGGATGTGAGCTGGGACCGCGCCAAGAATCCACCGCTGCGGACGACCTACCGTTGCGGGGATGGCGGGTGGCTCATCGGCACCATGCACCCGCAGGAGAAGTACTGGGGCGGATTCTGCGCTGCGATCGGGCGACCCGACCTCGAGCACGACCCGCGCTACGCCACCCGCGCCGCGCGAATGCTGGTGAACGAGGAACTCATCGCCCTCATCGACGAGATCATGCTTACCCGCACTCGCGACGAGTGGGTCGAGGAGTTCAACAAGCATGGGGTGCTCTTCGCGCCGGTCAACCGGATTCCGGACGTTCTAGAGGACGAGCAGGCACAGGTCAACGGCTACGTCGCAGAGATGACGCACCGCGTGCTGGGGAAGCTGCGGGTTCCCGGCTTCCCCATCCGGTACGGCGGATTCGAGGCGACACCGGTCCGTCGCGAGGCACCTACGCTCGGCGAGCACACCGATGAGGTCCTGGCCGAACTCGGCTATTCGGCAGACGCCATCGCCCGGATGAGGGCAGACAAAGCGGCCGGTTGAGCAGGGTCGCAGCCGGGGGGCCGACTCCGCAGGCGTCGGCGAGACGGTGCGGAGGCGCCACCCTCGACCGACCCGGTCAACTGACGAACCCGATCAGCTGACCGTTCCGCTCTCGCGGAGAGCGGCGATCTCCGCTTCGGTCCAGCCGGCCTCAGCCAACAGGGCGTCCGTGTCATCTCCGGGTACTGGCGGAGTCCGCTCGATGCTGCCTGGCGTACGGCTCAGACGCGGCGCGGGTGCCGGCTGTACGATCCCAGCATGCTCCACGTAGGTGCCCCGCGCGGCGAGATGGGAGTGCGAGGGAGCCTCGCTCCAGTCGAGTACGGGGGCTGCGCAGGCGTCCGTATCGCCGAGGATCCGATCCCATTCCTCGCGGCTCCGGGTGGCGAACAGGGCCGCCCAGTGTCGTTTGCGTTCATCGAAGGTGGTGGGGTCCAGACGGTCTTCTGAAGGCTCCTCGAACCCGGTCACCTCGACGAGCGTGCGATAGAACTGCGGCTCCAGCGCCGCCACGGCGATGTACCGCCCGTCTGCGCACTCATACACCTCGTAGTGCGGGTACCCCGTGTCGAGGACGTTCATCCCCCGTGCGTCCTGCCAACGTCCGGTCGCACGCAGTGCCGTGATGGGGGTACTCAACACGGCCGCTCCGTCGACCATGGCCGCATCGACGACCTGGCCCCGCCCGCTCTTCTGCGACTCCCACAGAGCGCACATGATCCCGTAGACCAAGAACAGAGAGCCTCCAGCGTAGTCTCCGTAGATGTTGAGCGGCGGGACCGGACGGTCCGGCGGACGCCCGGTCCCCCACAGCAGCCCCGTGACCGCGATATAGTCGAGATCGTGGCCCGCTCGCTCCGCCAACGGGCCCTCCTGACCCCATCCTGTCATCCGCGCGTAGACGATGCCGGGGTTGCGATCGAAACAATCTGACGGCCCGATGCCGAGGCGCTCGACCACCCCAGGACGGAACCCCTCGATGAGCACATCGGACTGCTCGACCAGTCGCAGGACGACCTCTGCACCACCGTGATCACGCAGGTCGACCACGATGGAGCGACGGCCGCGGTTGACCACATTGCGACGCGCAGCGTCCGCGTCCACAGAGCCAGGCCTGTCAATGCGGACGACGTCGGCACCCATGTCGGCCAACAGCATCGCGGCGAAGGGTCCCGGCCCCAGGCTCGCGATCTCAATGACGCGAACACCAGCGAGTGGTCCCGTCATGCGTCCACGTGCCGCCGCAGCAGTTGCGCCTCACCCGCGCTGAGACGGTCCGGCACGAAGCGGAGCATCGTTGCAGCGAGGTTGCGGTCACCCTCGTACTTGCCGTACTGGTCCGGTTGTCCCTCCCGGAGGAGGTACAGCTTGATCCTCAACACCGCGATCCGCAGGCACGCGAAGACGATGTGGTACTTGATGTCACGAACCGGGCGTCCGATCAGCTCCTCGTAGATACCCACCGTGTAGTCGAGGTCAGGGCAGCCCACGCCGAACGCACGGCGGCGCTGATCCTCGATGAAGCACCACCACCCCAGGTCGGACTCTGCCGTCCCGAGGCATGCCTGCTCCAGGTCGACCACTGCCGAGCAGCAGTCCGGCGCCGTAAAGAGCTGGTTGCCCGGGCGCGCGTCCCCCCACACGATGGACGCGAACGGCGCCGACGGGGGCTTGCCTGCCTCGAGCCACTCGAAGGCGAGGTCGATGACCTCGCGGTCCTCGCCGCCACGTACCCAGTCGTAGTACTCGCGGTAGTAGTGCAACTCCTGAGACAGTGGGTCTCCTCCGCGCCCAGGCTTGTCGAGGAAGTCCAACCCAAGGGCGCGCCAATCAGCCGTGTGCAAGGCGGCCATGGCAGCGAGCCCGGTACGCCAGAGCTGATCGGAGGGCCCGGGAGCGAGCTGCTTGACCCAGTCCAGACCGCTGTCGCCGGCCTGTCCTGGCACCCTCTCCATGACGTAGAACCGGTCGCCAATGACGGAGCGGTCCTCCTCGAACCCCACCGCTCCCGGGATCGGTGTGCGGCCGTCCAGCCCAAGGGCCTCGATCACGCGGTACTGCTCGAGGAAGTTGGTGTCGAGGAAGAGCTGGTAGTCAGGCGTTGGCTCGACCCGGACGACGAGGCCGCGCTCGCGCGGCCCGCCGTCGGCGCCGTCGCACGCTACGTCGAGGTCGAGTAGATCCCCCGACTGCCCGAGGGGAAAGCGGCGCACGGCCTTCACCTCGAGCCCATCGACGGCATCCATCCGGTCAGTCAGCCATGCTTGCAGTGCTCCGCGGGCAGCCTCGAGATCCCTGTTGATGGGCTTGACGAACTCCATCACTCACGTCCTTGCGTTGGGTGGATCAATCGGAGGCGACCGAGAGCCCACGGTGGCCCCTGGTCGCTGCGTCGTGGACGACGGCGTTCTCGGTCTCAACGATGCCGATGACCTCTTCACCGTCGCTGGTGAAGCGGGCAAGGCACTGATCCAGTCCGGACAGCTCCCACTGCGTGGCCGGGTCGGTGACGTCGTAGGCCTCGCCGGACACGACGAGGTCGCCGACGTATTGCCCCTGCCAGATGTCGCCCTTGGGCGTTCCTCCTCGGCCGCCGTAGCCGCCGTACATGCCGCAGCGCAGGAAGGCAGCCATCTCGAAGACGCGCTCGAAGCTGTACTGTTTCGTTTCCCCGTTGTCGAGAAGGATGGTCGCGTCGCCGCCAACGAGCATCTTGGTCTTCGGGTCGAAGCGAAGCTGCCGCTCGGCCCGCCGTACCGGCGAGGAACGGCGCTCGTCACCGTAGTTGTAGAAGACGTTGTCGGCAAAGATGCCCCAGGCAGAGAACTCCACGAACTCACCGCTGTGGTAGTGGTCGGCGTGGAACTGCGACCTGCCGAGGCTAGGTCCTCCCACGCCCTTACGCGTTCCCCAGTGATGGTCGCGACTGCCGCGGAAGCGGCCCGGGATCATCTCGATGCGGTCGTCCCCGACCTGAACCCAACCCTCCTGCCGCCCGAAGCCCTCGTATCCCGCACGCGGACGTCCCATGGCAAGGTGATTGACCATGTCGCCGTAGTCGCGGTACGTCGGACGCTTGGTCTCGAACCAGTCGATCTCGAGGCGGATGTCGTGATCGTTGTCGTCGACCGAGAGGTGGAGATGCTCGAACGGACGTATCACGTCGATCCGAATCGGGCCAACCGTCATGTCCATCCGATCCTCACCGAGAAGGCAATGCGCCCTCACGGTGCGATGAGTGCCGCGATGGTTGACGATTGCGAACGCCTCAGCTGTTCCGAGGTTCGGATAGAACGCCATCCCCAGACTGATCTGCAACTGGGCTTCGTTGTCGAGGATGCAGAAGCACACTCGCTCGTATGCGCGCGGGTCGGAGGTCCACATCACCCGAACCGGGAACGGATTATTGTGGATGAGGTACTCGTCCAGCCCGGACATCGGCGAGATCTCATCTGCAATGGTGGGGCGGGCGATGAGGCCAGCGAGACGGTCCGTCATCCAGCCGCGCCCGTGAAGTCGACCTCGAGGTCCGAGAGGCCGCGGAACCGCGCGCTCTTGAACCGCGTCGGCTCGCCCAGCAGCCGGGGCTCAGGGACACGACGAATGATCTCGCGGAAGACGAGCTCGATCTCCAGCCGCGACAGGTGTGCACCCATGCAGAAGTGCGGGCCGCCTCCACCAAAGGTGATGTGAGGGTTCGGATCGCGGGTGACGTCGAAGGTGAAGGGGTCCTCGAAGACCTCTTCGTCCCAGTTGGCGGAGCTGTACCAGATGACGACGGCTTCGCCCTTCTTGATGGGCACGCCACGGATGACGACGTCCTCCATCACGTTCCGGCGGAACTGGTGGACCGGGGTCGCCCAGCGCAGGATCTCCTCCGCCGCTGACCCACCCAGTAGATCGGGGTTCTCCCGTACCTTCGCCCACTGGTCGGGGTTCTTCAGGAAGGCGTACATCCCCCAGGCGAGCGCAGTGCGCGTGGTCTCAGCGCCTGCGGCCCACATCGTGTAGAAGTTCGAGACGTTGTACTCCAGCGGCACCGGCTCTCCGTCCACCGTAGCGTGCGCGAGGCGGGACATCAGGTCATCGACCGGGTTCTTCTCCCGGTCGAGGATCATCTGCCGACCGTAATCGCGAACGACGGCGATGGACTCGCGCATCTTCCCGACATATTCAGGGTCGTTCCACTGCTCCGGGGACTGCGGCATCTCCGCATTCATGACGTGGCCGAACAGCCAGTGGCGGTCCTCCTCAGGCACACCGAGCACGTCGGCGACCATGCCGAGCGGGATCGCGGCCGCAACGTCCTCGACGAAGTCGAAGCGACCCTTCTCCATCGCTCGGTCGAGCATGGTGTCCGTGATCTCTTGGATGTGCTTGGTGTGGCTCGCGATCGACCGCTGAGAGAAACCGGGCTGGAGGTTGCGGCGGTGCTTCCCGTGCTCGGGCGGATCCATCATGATGAACATGCGGCCGACACCGGTCAATGCGTCGACCGTCTTCGCGCGCTCGGCCTCCGTGAATCCGTCGATGCCGCCGTTCTCCGTCGCCGAGCTGAAGACATGTGGGGTCTTGCTGATCATGCTGACGTCTTCGTGCTTGGTGATCATCCAGACGCCTTGGCCCGAGGGGTCTGGGTCTTCGCTGTACCACACCGGCGCGTTGTGGCGCAGGTGTGTCAGCCACTGCTCGGCGCGGCCATCCGCGTAGGCGTCAGGTTCGAGAAAGTTGATCTGGTCGACGGTCATCTCTAGCTCCTCGATGTCCACCCGCACGGGCGCGGGCAGTGCTCGGCGCCTCGCATAGGCGAAGCTGATGAAACCCAGACATTAAACTGCTTCGGCGACGGTGTCCATCGCCACCCGAAATTGATAGGCATTAATCTATGACACCCTTGAACCGAAGCTCGGAGATCCGCTCGGGATCGACGCCCGCCGCAGCGAGAATCTCGTCGGTGTGCTCGCCGATCGTGGGCGCGTGCCCGTGCCGATGAGTCTGGTGCTCACTGAAGCCGATGGGATAACCCGGCACCGCGAGGGTGCCGAGCCGGCGGTGATCGATATCGACCACGTAGTTATTCGCGCGAGCCTGCTCATCGGTCAAAACGTCCGTGAATCGCTGGACGGGCGCAAAGAGCAGTCCCGCACTCCGGAAGATGTCGAGCCACTCGTCGCGGTCACGTTGGGCGAACTCATCGTCCAGGATGTCGTACAGCTCCGGCAGCCGGGTCATGCGAGCGTCCTTGGTCACGTAGCGTTCGTCGTCAACCAGGTCGGGTCTCTTGATGGCCTCGCAGAAGCGTGGCCAGTAGGGATCCTCGGGGTGGTGCGTGCCGGCCAGCCACTCCCCGTCGCGACAACAGAATGTGCTGCGAAGTACGGCGTGTCCCCGCCGATTCCAAGAGGTGTCGATCTCTGCGCCCAGCGCACTGGTCGTGACGAGGTTCGCGTACATGAGCCACACAGCCGAGCCGTAGAGCGAGGTCCGCACCTCTTCGCCGCGACCGGTCTGCTCCCGCGCGTAGAGTGCGGTGAGAATTCCGTGACTTGTCGTGATCGCCGTGAGTTGGTCGAGCACGATCGCCGACAAGGGCGTCGGCTCCTCGCCACCGGTCACGAAGAGCATGCCGGAGTACGCCTGACCCAGCGTGTCGAACGCGCCGGTCTCGCGCAGCGGCCCCTCGGGCCCGAAGCCGGTGGTGCCGGAATAGACGATGCGCGGGTTGACCTCGCTGATCGACGCGTAGTCGATTCCAAGAGCGGTGCGCGTGGAGGCCCGTAGGTTGGTGACGAAGACGTCGGCGTCGCGCACCAGTGCGTACAGGATCTCGCGGCCCTCAGGCGTCGCAAGGTCCATCGCGAGGCTCTTCTTGTTTCTGTTCGACAGCTCGAAGATGAGTGTCCAGTCCCCGGAGTCGAGAGACTCGGTCCGCATGGCGCCGAACCGTCCGTTGTGTCGTTCAGGGTCCCCGCGCAGGCTCTCGACCTTGACTACATCGGCACCGAGATCGGCGAGAATGACGCTTGCTCCCGGGGCAGCGTGCCAGACGCCCACTTCAACGACACGGATTCCGTCGAGTGGAGTCGACGTCGACGCGGCGCTCATGATTCCCCCGCCGTAGCCTCCTGCGTTGAGGCCGCGAAGGCGGAGACGACCTCCGCCGAGGTGACCACTTGGGCGATGTAGCTGTCCATGAACCGTTCAGCGGCCTGCTGGTCCTCCTCAGACATCGCCGCGGTCGCGTCGCCGATCACGTACTGGCGGTAGCCGAGATCGAAACCCGCACCGGCCGTGAGCAGTACACAGGCGTTGGTGACCACGCCTGCATGGATCACCGTGTCGATGCCGCGGGCACGCAACTCCTCGTCTAGTCCCGACGACACGAAGGCACCCGATCCGCACTTGAGGATCGAGAGGTCTCCAGGCTCGGGGCCGAGCCCGTCCAGCACCTCCGAGGCCCAGGTGCCTTCCCGCGCCTGACTCAACTCCATGTACGGACGGAATGCAGGCACCGCGTCGGAGTAATCCGCGGCGACACTTGCCAGACGGGTGTGCACAACGAGTGCACCGGCCGCACGGGCGGCCGGCAGCACGGCAGCCAGGTTCGGCAGCACGAGATCCGAGCAGCGTTGGGTGATGTAGTCGTATTGGCCGTTGGATCCCACCTCGAGCAGACCAAGCAGTGAACTGCCCCGTGGATGAGCCTGCCAGTTGATCAGATCCACCAGCACCACCGCCGTTGAAGCCGGGTCGAACCCATGCCACGGCCGATCGTGGTGGAACTGCTCCGCGTTGTACCAGCGCGCGGACTTGGACTGGGACACAGGACTGGGCACGCGACCTCCAATGACGTTGGGTGATCATAACGTCATACATTTATTCTTCTGTCAAGAACCTTGTGCTCGCTGTCTCGCCCTGAAAGCATGGCGCAAATATCAGACAGAATGGAGTTCTCGTGACGAACAAGCTCGCAGATCGGGTCGTACTGGTGACCGGTGGAGCCCGCGGGCAGGGTCGCGGCATCGCCGAGCGGTTCATCACCGAAGGCGCTGCAGTCGTCTTGGCAGATGTCAGTGACGAGGCAGGCGAAGCCGCCGCAGACGAACTGGGCGATCGAGCGTTCTTCGCCCACCTCGACGTCACGGAGGAGTACGACTGGGCGCGTGCGGTCGAGTCCGCGGTCGCCCGGTTCGGCAAGCTGGATGGCCTGGTCAACAATGCCGGCGTGTTCTCGTGGGCACCTCTGGAGTCAACCACCCTCGAGGACTGGAACCGAGTCATCTCCGTGTGCCAGACCGGCGTTTTTCTCGGGATGCGGGCAGTCGTCGAACCCATGAAGGCGGCAGGTGGAGGCACGATCGTCAACACCTCGTCGACCTCGGGCATGTGGGCGCTGCCTCAGATCGTCGGCTACGCCGCCGCGAAGTTTGCGGTCCGCGGGATGACGAAGGTCGCTGCGATCGAGTTGGGGTCCCACAACATCAGGGTCAACTCCGTATGCCCCGGCGGCATCGAGACCCCGATGAGCGCCACCAACCACGCGAGTGGGTGGGCGGCTGCCTCAGCATCGGGGTTCGCCTTCGTTCCACTCGGACGACGTGGCACGGCACACGAGATCGCAAACCTCATGGTGTTCCTGACCAGCGACGACTCGTCGTACTGCACCGGCGGTGACTTCGTCATCGACGGGGGGATGCTCGCCGGACCCACTCGGCGGGGCTGACGTGCGCGGCCACCGCGCCGCTCGTCCATCAGCCCGCTGACGGCCCGTCGCCGTACGCGGCGTTGCTGCGTAAGAAATCCAGATGTTTGACCGCCAGCTCTTCAGCGGCTTCCGCATCCTGCTTCTCGATGGCGTCGGTCAAAGCGGTGTGGTCTTGGAGCACCTGGCGGGTGAGTTTGGAGATGCGCAGCGAGGCATGAGTGATTGGAGTCGTCACCCGCAGTGTAGCGGCGATGAAGGTCGATAGGAGCCGATTGCCGGCGGCCGCGCCGACGATGCGGTGGAAGTCGGCCCGGATGTCGTAGACCCGTGGATCGTCCACCGCGGTCGCCTCCGACTCGGCGATGGCAGCCCGCAACTGTTCAATGTGCTCTTCGGTGCGATTCTCCGCTGCGAGCCGAGCCGCCGGGACCTCGATCAGCGCTCGAAAGGCGATGACCTCCTCGTAGGTGATGGCGCCGAGCTCGAGAGTGCTGATCAGCCGCTCGGAGATGAAGTCGGCCAGCCGGTGGTGATCGAAGTACGTGACGAAGGATCCGCCTCCCGCGCCTGGAACCGTGGAGATCAGGCCCGCTTCGGACAGCGACCGCAGCGCCTCGCGAATGGTGGCCCGACTCACTCCGAACTGCTCGGCGAGACGCGCCTCGCTGGGAAACTTATCCCCGTTCGCGAAAGTACCGTCGAGGATCGCGGCGCGCAGCTGATTCTCTACCTGCTGGCGCGGACGCATGACCGGCTCGGGACGAAACCCGTCGGCAGTGATGTCTGCCGCCTTCTCCGACACGCTCGTCCTTCTGGCCAATGTTCGAACTCCTCACGGAGACTAACTCAGGACAGTCTAAGGCACGATCGCGGGACGGTCCGCAATGTGGAGTGTGGCGCGCTCGTCAGCGGCCGCTCCACACGGGATCACGCTTCTCCACGAAAGCACGCGACCCCTCGGTGGCGTCTTGTGTCATGAAGTTCGCTGCGCCGACCTGCTCCTCGATCTCATAGGCCTCGGCCAGGCTCGCACGAAAGCCGGTCATCGCACTGCGCTTGGTTGCCTGGATCGCGAGCGGCGCGTTGCGGGCGATACGCTCGGCCCACTCCCGAGCCGTCGGCAGCAACTGGTCGGGGTCGACGACTTGGTTGACGAGCCCGATCTCTTGCGCGCGACGGGCGTCGACCCGGTCGGCGACCAGCAACAGTTCCATCGCCAGCGCCCAAGGCATCTGACGTGGCAGCCGGGCGGTCGTACCTCCCATGGCCACCAGGCCGCGCTTCGGTTCCGGGATCTGGAACACCGCTGCTGTACTGGCGATCCGGATGTCGGTCGCTCCGAGCATCTCGAAACCCCCGGCGACACAGTAGCCGTTGACCGCGGCGATGATCGGCTTGTAGATCTCGTAGTTCTTCAGCGTCCAACGAATCCCATCCGGACCGGCGACAGCGCGATAGGCGCCGGAGTCCCCGGACTGGCGACTGGTCTCGGCGATCTCACTCATGGCGCCGAGATCTCCGCCAGCGCAGAAGGCGTCGCGCACCCCGGTGATGATCGCGACCCGGGCGTTGTCGTCCTCGTTGAACCGCTTCCAGGCGGCCGCGAGGTGATGGCCGTGGTCGAGGTCCATCGCGTTGCGCTTCTCATAGCGATCCATCGTGATGGTCACAATGTGGCCGGTCTGCTCGTAGTGGATAGGCATCGTCGAGTGTTCTCCTCGTTTCGCGAGACGACCGCGCGCCCACCGGCGCCGCCGTGCCAAGAAGGTGGGGCTGGTCCGGATCAGTCGGGGACGATCACCGAGCGGAGCACCTCTCCCCGCTCCAACGCCTCGAAGGCAGACTGAGTCTCGTCGATGGAGATGCGCCGTGAGACCGCGGAGCCGATGTCGAGGCGCCCCTGCTCGGCGTAGGCGACCAGGGTCGGCATGTCCCGGAGCGACTGGTGCGAGCCACAGAAGCTTCCCATCAGCCGGCGCTCGCCGTGGAACATGGTCCCGACCGGCAGTTGGAGCACCGCGTCAGGCGCCGGCATGCCGACGATGACCGCGGTCCCACCCTTGCGGACGCTGTTGTAGACCTGAAGCATGATCTTCGGGTTGCCCACGACCTCGAAGGCGAAGTCGGTGCCGTGGCCACCGGTGAGTTCGCGGATCTGCTCCACCGGGTCGCCAGCATCGGGGTCGATGGTGTGGGTCGCGCCGGCGGCCTCAGCGGCCTTGCGCTTGGACTCCAGCAGGTCGACTGCGATGATCTGTTGGGCGCCTGCGATGCGGGCGCCCTGCACGGTGAACAGCCCGACTCCGCCGCAGCCGTAGACGGCGACGGTGCTGCCTGCGAAGACCCGCGCGCTCCATAGTGCTGCTCCGGCGCCAGTGGTCACCCCACATCCCACCAGGGCCAACTGCTCCCAGGGCAGGTCCGTCTCGACCGGGACGACCTGCCGCTCGGCGAGTGTCATCTCCTCAGCCCATGTTCCGAGACCGCCCTTGGCAGTGACGCCCGCACCCCCGAGAGTGCCGCGGGTAGCCGTCATCAACTCCGTGGTGGACTCACACTGGGTCCACTCCGCGCGAATGCAGTGGAAGCACTGGCCACAACTCGGCACGTACGAAGCGATCACCCGCTGACCGACCTTGACCCGGCTCACCCCCTCACCGACCTCGATCACCGTGCCAGCGCCCTCATGCCCCATGATTGCCGGCCCGTTCGTGGGACGACGGGAGGTCGTGAGGTCGGAGTGACACACCCCGCTGGCCTCGAGTCGGATCCGGACCTCGCCCGGCCCGAGCCGGACCGGCAACACCACCTGAACCTCGAGGGGTACCGCGGGATCAGTGAGCACAACAGCGCGCATCGCCATCTCCTTCGCTTGTCTCCGCCTGACAATAGACGAAATGAGGCCATATGGTCCACCATCAGACTTCAGAACAGAGTATTCGGAGGTGACCATGCTGCGAGTGGAGCGGCGCTCTGCCGGATTGGCAAGCATCACGCTCGATTCACCGGGCGACCGCAATGCCCTCGACACGGACCTGCTGATCGCGTTGGCCGCTGCGGCCCGGGAACTCGAGCACGACGGCTCCGTACAGACGATCGTGCTGACTGCCACCGGCACGACGTTCTGCGCCGGCGCCAATCTCAAGCAGCCACCAGGTGCCGACTTCCCCGACGCCATGCGCTCGGCGTTGGTCGCTCTGCGAAGCGTCCGTACGCCAGTGGTCTGCCGCCTTGCCGGACACGTTCGCGCCGGCGGCATCGGCCTGGTCGCCGCCTCCGACGTCGTCATTGCGGCCGACGACGTCACGCTGGCGTTCTCCGAGGTCCGATTCGCGCTCGTTCCATCCCTCGTGGCTGTGGTTGCGCGGCGCGTGATGACTCCGCGGGCAGTGGAGGAGCTCGTGCTCTCGGGCCGTATTTTCGGTGCACAGGAAGCACAGCGCAATGGTCTGGTGACGCGCGCCGTGCCACGAGCAGAGCTCGACACGGCGGTCGAACAGGTTGCCGTCGAGTTCCGGCAGTCCAACGCTTCCGCAGTCGGTCGGGCGAAGACGCTGCTCTCCGATCTGGCGAGGTTGGACGAGCGCAGCGGTCTCGATCTCGTGCGCTCGTCGTCGGTCGAGCAGTTCACCTCCGCCGACGCGCGTGCTGCGATCGCGCACTTCACGAACGATTCGGCGCCGGAGCGGCCGGGAGAGCGATGACGGCGAAGGTGGCCATGACTGCGGCTACCACCATCGCCCAGAACACGTCGCCGGTCCCGTCCGCGATCGCATCACGCCCCGGCGCGGTCCGCCCGGCCGCACTCACCGCCAGGATCGCTCCAAACGCCGCCGAGGCCAGCGCGCCCCCCATCACCCGGCAGAACAGGGTGTTTGCGGTCACGAAGCCCCGTAGCGACCACGTCACCGCGGCTTGGGCGGCGACCACCGTGGGCGAGGTGATCATGCCCATGCCCAGTCCGATGACGAAGCACGCGAGCGCGACCAGTCCGCCGGCCACGACCTGTTGCCCGAGGACCGCAAGCAGGACGGTCCCCAAGAGCAGGATCGCTGCGCCGACAAGCTCGCAGGCTCGGAAGCCGACGCGGAGGTAGACCCGACCGGCCAGACCGGCCGCGAGTGGCCAGCCGACCATGAAAGCCGCGAGCACTAGGCCAGCGCCGAGGCTGTCGAGCCTCAGCACCTCGTGCGTGTACACCGGGACGTAGGTGACGACTCCGATGAGGATTGCGCCCATCAAGACGCACACCACGCTGCTGACAGCCAGCATCCGGTGCCGCACGATCCATCCCGGCACGACAGGGTCGACCGCGCGCCGTTCGACCTTCATCAAGACGACAGTTAGGGCAAGTGCCGCCGCGATCAGGGCGCCGGTCACCGGCGAGTGCCACGCGAAGCTGGTGCCGCCCTGGAGCAGCACAATCATCAACAGGCCGCACACCACCGCCAGCAGCAGGATCCCGCGGACATCCACGACCGCCCTCGTCGTGATCGGCCGCTCACGGTAGTGGCACAACACCAACCACGTGACGGCGGCGCAGACCGGAAGATTGGCCAGGAAGACGACGCGCCATCCGATGTATTCTGCGAGTAGCCCGCCTGTCGCCGAGCCGAGAATGGCGCCACCGGCCCAGGTCGCCGCGATCAGTCCTTGTACCCGCGCACGCTCGGCCACGGTATAAAGATCGCCCGGGATCGTCGCGGCCATCGGCTGAACGGCTCCGGCGCCCAGTCCCTGGACGGCTCGAAAGACGATCAGGGCTGTCATGCTCCACGCAACAGCGCACATGATCGAGCCGAGGGCGAGCAGCGCGAGACCGCACAACAGCACCGGTCGTCGGCCACTCTGGTCAGCCAACTTTCCGCATGCTGGGATACACACGGCCTGCGCCAGGAGGAAGGCGGCGAACACCCAGGGAAACCGGTCGTAGTCGCCCAGACTGCGTGCGATCGACGGAAGTGCGGAAGCGACGATGGTGGAGTCAACAGCAGCGATACCGTTGGCGAGCATCACCGCGGCGAGCACCCGCCCCCGTCCGGGCGTCAGGTCTCGGTGGGCGGAGGAGGCGGCCATCGGACCCGGAGGGTTAATCGTGTCCCGGGCCGGCGATGGGGGCGAAATACGGCAGCGTGACGTCGTCGTTGACCGCGTGGAAGACGACCTCGACCTCGAGGCCCTCCACAACGTCCTCCGGCCGACACCCGATAATATTGCTGATCATCTCGAAGCCCTCCTCAAGGCACACGATCGCAACCACATAGGGCGTGTGGAACACGGGTGACGGCGCCCGGTGTACTGTCGACCAGCTGTAGACGCGCCCCCGTCCGGCACTGCGCCGCCATTCGAACGCGTCACCGAACGATGCGCGATCACTGCGAGCCGGAGGAAACTGCGCGCGACCGCTAGCGGGAAAGTACTGGAAGAGGAGCTCGCCCCGCCGGCATCCGTCCCAGAAGCGGCTCGACATCTCCGTCTGCTGCGCGAAGGGAATGGAGCCGGACTGCGGCAGCAGCAGGCTACTCATGAATCTACGCCGAGGAGCATGACGTCGGTGAAGAGCGCGCCGGCGCCGCCGTTGGTGCAGAGCGCGACCTCGGCGCCTCGAGCCTGGTTGGACGCGCAACTTCCCTGGATCTGGTGCACCCCGCGGGCGATGCGCTGAAGCATCTGGGCCCGCCCCGCATGACTGTAGGACATGAGGCCCCCGTCGGTGGTCGTGGGAAGCGCACCGCCCGCCGCGATGCGCCCGTCGGAGACGAAATCGCCTCCCTCGCCGGGCTCGCAGAACCCGAAGGCCTCGAACTGGCGGATGATCTCAAAGGAGAAGGGGTCATAGAACTCGCACACATCGACGTCCGCGGTGTGCAGTCCGGCCATGCCGAAGGCCTTGTTCGCGGCCCGGCGTCCGATGCGGCCGTTCACTTCGCCAGGTACGCGCGTGCCAGCGAGATCCCACATCGGTGGAAACTGGTAAACGGGGCCGAGCCGGTCCATACCGACCCCGAGAATGCGGACCGGAGCCGTCGCGGCGTCCCTAGCCCGCTCGAGGCTGGTGACGACGACGGCGCAACCGCCCTCGGACGTCATCGCGCAGTCGAGGAGGTGGAAGGGATCGGCCACCATCCGCGAAGCCAGGATGTCCTCGGGACTGAACGGTCCGCGGCCGAAGTAGACGGCTTCCGGATTCACGTGTCCGCTGTTCCGGATCGTCGCAGCGACAGTGGCGAGGTGCTCAGGCGTGGTGCCGTAGGTGTGCATGTGCCTGCGCGCCACGAGTGCGAACTCGACAGCGGTATAGAGACCGAACGGCGCCACCCACTCGTTCTCGGGTCGTGTCCATGGAGCCGTCGACTCACGGTCGACGTACTGCCCCGCGCCGCCGGCGACGGCCACGGCGACCTCACAGATGCCTGCTTGCACCGCCGCGGCCGCCTCGACCACCGAGGAGATCCCGGTGTTGTCCAGAGCGCTGGTCGTCGTGGCCGGTAGTCCGAGCTGGTAGACCACCTCTCCGCACAAGGTCCCGAACATCCCGTCGACCTCGTCGACGGGAATCCCCGCCGCGCCGAGTGCGGCGACAACAGCCGCTACCGAGATCGAGACCGAGGTCTCACCGGTTAGGCGGCGGGCCTGAACCGTGTTGGCCGCCGAAGCGATGGCGGCATCGGGGAACGGAGCGCCGGGCATGCAGACGAGTCCCTTGCTGGAGAAGGATCTGGGGAGGTCGGATCAAACGGCTGAGGGCTGCCGAGCGTTGTAGATCGACTTGAGTTCGAGATACTCCGCGAATCCTTCGGGGCCCAACTCCCGACCCAGTCCGCTCGACTTGATCCCGCCGAAGGGGGCATCGAGTTTGATCCCGTAGCCATTGATGCCGACCGTCCCGCTCTCAACCCGGTGCGCCACAGCGATGGCGCGCTCGGGGTCCGCGCTGAACACGCTCCCACCGAGTCCGTAGTCGGAGTCGTTCACGATCGCAATGCCCTCTTCCTCACTGTCATAGGGGATCACGGCCAGAACCGGCCCGAAGATCTCCTCGCGGGCGATGCGCATCTGGTTGGTCACGTTGTCGAACACGGTCGGCTCGAGGAAGTAGCCGCGGTCGAGCCCATCGGGCCGTCCGCCACCAGTGGCGACGCGGGCACCCTGATCCAGACCCGCCTGAATGTAGCCCTCGACCCGTTCACGCTGACGATCCGCGACGAGCGGCCCGTACACCGTCTTCTCGTCGAAGGGGTCGCCCACCGGCCCGCTACGCATCGATGCCACCGCGGCGTCGACCACCTCCTGATAGCGGTTGCGCGGGACAACCACCCGCGTACAGGAGTAGCAGACCTGCCCGGAGTTCTTGGCCGAAATCTCGGGGATCAGCCCCGCGAACATCTCGACGTTAGCGTCATCGAGGAGCAGGGCGGCGGACTTGCCTCCCAGCTCCAGGCTCACCGGCTTCAGGGCTGCTCCGCACTCGGCGGCGATCAGCCGACCAGCCGCCGTGGACCCAGTGAAACCGATCTTGTCCACACCCGGATGGCGAACCAACGCGGCGCCGGTCTCCCGGCCACCGGTCACCAGGTTGACCACGCCAGGCGGGAATCCGGCTTCAGCGACGGCATCGAGCAGCATGAAGGCGTCCAGTGTCGTCTCGGGCGCAGGCTTGATGACGGTGGTGCACCCGGCCGCCAGGGCGGGGCCCAACTTCCAAGACACGAGCACCTGGGGTCCATTCCAGGGAGCGATGATCCCGACCACCCCGACCGGCTCTCGCCGCACAAGAGTTCCGGACGCTCGCACGTCCTCCCACTCGAAGTCACGCGCCAGCTGCGCGAAGTAACGATAGGCCACCGCCGCGCCGCGCGCGTGGCCGCTCGGACCACCCAGTGCCGAGATCGGCATTCCGTTCTGCCGGGTGATGAGCTCGCCCATCTCAACCGCTCGACGGTCCAGCACGTCGGCGAGCCGATCCAGCAGGTCAGCGCGCTCACCCGGCCCCAGTCCACGCCAAGCCTCGGATGCATAGGCGGAGCGTGCGGCGGTGATTGCGGTGTCGACATCGGTCTCATCGCCGTCAACGATCGAGCCGAGCACCTCCTCGGTCGCGGGGTTGACGACCTCGAGTCGGCCAGCGCTGCTGGCCCGCACCCGCCGACCGTCGACGACGATCTCATCAAGCACAACTGAACTCAAGGTAAGGACCTCCAGGGCAACCGAGCGGATCGAGATGGGCGAATCTAGTCTATTGTCTGATGTTAGGCAAGAAACTACGAAGGTCCGACTACTTGGCGCCGGCCGCCGACGTCGTACGGCCCCGGAACTGGCGGTTCGCAACCGTGGCGTCGACCTTCACGTCGAGGAGCAGCGGGCCGTCATCCTGCCCGATGAGGTCACACGCAGCCTCGAGCTCCTCGAGGGTGCGCACGGTGACGGCGCGACAGCCGTACGCACTGGCGATGTCGGCCCAACTAGGGCTGGTGAACCGGGCGAGGTGATCCTCCTCCCGACGGTTCTCCAGGTAGCGCAACTCGGCACCGTACGCCCCATCGTCCATCACGATGAAGGTCATCGGGATGCGGTGCCGCACAGCGGTGTCCAGCTCCGCGAGACTCATCGCGAAGCCACCATCGCCAACGAAGACCACCGTTGCGGCCTCCGGCGACGCCGTGGCGACACCGATACCGATCGAGACCGCAAGCCCGATGGAGGCGAAGTCCGCAGTCCAGATCCGCTCCGTGGGGTTCGCGAGTCGGATGTGGTCGATGACGAAGAAGGCGAAGTGACCGGCGTCGACGACCACGCGCCGCTGAGCCGGCAATGCAGCCCCCAGCGTATCGAGCACCTGCCGCTGATCGAGTCGACCCCCGACCGGCTCGTACTCATCGATCGCCTGGAAGTCCTCAGCGATCTGCGCCACCAGCTCGGGCTCGCGGAATCCGGTGCGGGGACCGTCGGCGTCACTGAGAAGCGCGACCAGCGCCTCCAGCGTCTCGGCGGCGTCGCCACACAACGCAAGATCCACCGGCGTCTCGGCACCGAATGCCTCCGAACGCCGATCGACATGGATGATCTCGGCATCCTGGAACAGTTGACCGTGCCCGGCCGTGTAGCCGTTGAGGCTTGCGCCTACCACGAGCGCGCAGTCGGTCTCGGTCATCGCTCGGATAGAGCTGGACGTTCCGAGCGTGCCGACCAGCCCGACGTCGTGCGGCCCCCCGAAGAGGTACTGACCCTGTAGGGAGCTCCCGTAGAGCGCACCGAGGCGTTCACCGATCGTCTGCATCGCCAACCGGCTCCGCTCGTCGGTTGCCCCACGGCCGGCGACGATCACCGGGCGCTCAGCTGCCTGGAGCATCTCCACTGCCCGGCGCAGTGGCGCCTCGGTCGGCACCATCGGCTCGGGCCGCGCCGCCGCAGCCATGTATCGCGTCAGGTCCTCGAGCTCGCTCGAGGGCAGCTCGCTCTCAAGGAGGTCGACGGCGATGTTCAGTACGGCTGGACCCTCGCCGCCCACTGCTCGCCGGAACACCTCGAAGGCGTCAGCCACCACGTCGCGTGACGCCGTGACGGTGACACAGTGACCTGCCGTGTTCTCGAAGAATCGATGCTGCTCGAAGTACTTGAGGTGGTGACGTTCTCCGACTGGCGCGTCTCCGGCAATCACCACCAAGGGTGAGCGGCGCTTGCGTGCGGTGACCAGCGCCGTTCCCGCCATGGCGACCGACGGTCCGGCACCGATGGAGACGACGCCTGCCCGCCCTGTGGCGCGCGCGTAGCCGTCGGCCATCGCCACTGCCCCACACTCCGTCCGCGTGCGTACGATGGTCACACCCTGCTTCTCCAACCGGCTGAGCATGGACATGTTGTCCGACGTCATCAGGCTGAAGACGGTGTCGACCTCTTGCGCCGCCAGCGCCTCGGCTACCACCTCATAGGTCTTCATCACGAATCCCTGCTTCCTCGATTAGAAATGATTCCCGGACCCACCGCGTGCGCGAAGTTCGCGCAACGCAGCGAGCAGCACGTTCGAGTCACGGCCGGCGAGCAAGAAGGTGACGCCGAGCGAGGCAAGCTCCTCGGCAGGCACCGAGACCGCGGGGTGTCCGGCCCCCATGGCGAACCGCTTCCCCGCCGCCCTCGCGGTCGCGATGACGTGCTCGACGGCACGGGTGACTTCGGGGTGTCCTCGCTCACCCAGATGGCCCATCGATGCCGCGAGATCCTCCGGCCCGATGAAGACGAAGTCGAGGCCCTCCGTCCTGACAATGCTCTCGATGTCGGCGACCGCGCCAGCGGTCTCGACCATCACCCCGACCATCTGGGCGGGCACGTCACCCTCGCCTCGGTGGGCGCCGTAGTCAGAGGTACGGCTGGACTCAGCGACCCCGCGATTGCCCAGCGGCGGGAAGCGCGATGTTGCGATGACCTGGTCGACGTCCGCCTGGGACTCCACGCGGGGGGCCAGGACGCAATCGGGACCGAGGTCCAGGATGCGTGCCGTGAGCTCAGAACGTGGCCCCGGCGAGCGTACGACAGTCCCCAGGCCCACCGACAACGCCGTGCGCAGCAGGTACTCCAGTCGAGGCAAGTCGGTGCCTGAGTGCTCCAGATCGAAGAAGACGAAATCGAAGCCCCCCAAAGCGACGAGCTCGACCACGACCGGGTCTGGGATGTTGACCAGGACACCGCGCGCGGGCACGCCGGTCTCGGCGAGCTCGCGCATTCGGTTCCTCAAGGCGCGGTCCGCTCACCAGCGTCGCCGTCGGACCGCAGGATCTCCGCCGTGAGCTTCTCGGCGAGGTCGTCCGCGGCCTTGCCCATCAACGGCTCGATCATCGCGTTCACCACAGGTCCCGTCATGCCTCCAGCGTGCAAGGACAGCGTGAAGCTGAAAGCGGTCTCGTCCGCAGAATCAACCAGGGTCTCCGCGGATGCTTCCTCCCGCCCGGAGCGCCTGAACCACCGGCGCAGCAGCGCACGGAACCGACCACCTCGCCTTGAACGAGAGACCGCACCGATCGGTTGCTCCTTCGCCCCGATCAGGAAGCTGCCGCCACCATCGCACTTCTCCGTCACACCCTCGAGGCTGAAGGAGACCCGCTGCAACGGCAGCCATTCGGTGATCTTCACGTCGAAGACGACGGTGCGTGCCAGCACCCCCATCTCGCCCTTGACGGTCCAGATCGAATGGCGATCGTCCTTCTGCTCGTGCGACTGGTAGCCCATGATGAATGGCGCCCAATTGTCCATGTCCTTGACGTACTCCCAGATTCGCTCGCGCGAAGCAGGGACGGACTTGGAGTAGACGACCTCAGGCATGAGTCCTCCTTGGGACAGACACGGGGCTCATCGAGCGCCCCTCAGCGCTCGGCGAGCATGTGCTCGACGGCGACGTAACCGAATGTCAACGCCTTGGCGTTCGAGAGCCCGCTGTTGTACCAAAGGCCCTCCACCAGGTTCGCGGCTGCGTTCCCCGTGACGTAGAGGCCGTTGATCGCACCGCCCCGGACGTGCTGGACGCGCCCGTGGTCGTCGAAGACCAGGCCGCTGTTGGAGCCGGACGAGCCGAGGTGGAGCTTCACCGCGTAAAGCTGGCCCTCAAGCGGCCGCACACACGGGTTGGGGGTCATCGTTCGGTCGCCCGAGTTCCGCCCATACGCAGTGGATCCGCGTCCGAACTCCGGGTCCTCACCCTTCAGGGCGTGAGTGTTGTAGTCGGAGATCGTGCGGTTCAGTGCGTCACCGGCCACGCCCAGGTCCAATGCCAGCTCGGCCGGCGTCGCTCCGCGGGACATCCACGGCGGCACCTCGCCCGGATTAATCGGCCCGAGCGAGTAGGAATCTTTCCACTGCTGGTCGAAGACCAACCAGGCATCCTCATGTGGATAGCTCTGCGAGCGAACGTCGAAGCTCTCCATCTCGTGACACAGCGACCGGTAGAAAGACTCATCACAGAAGCGCTTACCGCTTCGGTCCACAACGATGCCTCCCGGGAACGCGGGCTCACGGACGGCACTTCGGTACAACTGCCGTCCGTCGGCCTCCTCCCCGGGGATCGCGAACGTCGGCGTGGTCAGCTGTCCACCGAGGGCATTGAACGCGGCACCGATCTCGAGCGCCATCACCAGACCCGATCCGTCGACATTCGGCGAACCGATGCCATGGGTGCGGGCGTAGGGATCGATCGCTGCCTTCATCTCGTCGTTGGAGTCGAAGCCGCCGGTGGCGAGCAACACGCCACGAGTCGCGCGCAGTTCCGTCGCCGTCCCGTCGGCCGCCGCGACGACCACGCCCACCACGCGCCCGTCCTCGACGATGAACCGCTGTGCCGAGCTCTGAAGTCGAAACTCGACGCCGCGCTTGAGGCAGGCGGCGAGCAGGAAGCCGGCCGTCGCCGAGCCCATGCCCCGACAGTCGGCGACCATGCGCCGGGCCATCTCGTTCCAGTCCCAGCTCGGCATGGAAGCCAGGCCGCCCCACTCCTGGATCTCCTTCCACGACGCCGGAACCCCGGCGAAGTGTGGCGAGGCGGTCAGCCGGTCCTGCCATTCCGCAGGCAAGGAGTCCTGTGGCGCGAACATAGCCGTGGAAAGGTGTCGGCCTCCCGCACGGCCGCCCACGTGATCCGAGTAGTAGTCCGGGTAGGTGCCCAGCAGTTCGAAGGGGACGTCCATCTCCTCTGTGAGCCACCGAATGACCTCAGGCGATCTGTGCACGAAAGTGGACAGCAAGGCGTCATCATGACGGCCACCACTGAGTGAGCTGATGTGCTCGATGGCCTCGGCCGCGGAGTCCTCAAAGCCGGCGTCGGCCATGAAGTGGTTGTTGGCCACCCAAACCAAACCTGCCGAGTACGCGAAGGTTCCGCCCACCTTGTCGGCGGCGTCCACGACGACCACGTCGGCGCCCTTGCTGGCCGCCGCGAGCGCGCCGCTCATTCCACCTCCGCCCGCGCCCACGATCACCACGTCGTACTGACTCGTCATCGTTTCCTCCACAGTTTGATAGCCCGTTGTCGAACCACAGATAATTTGGGCCAGTTGGTTAATGTTGTATCGATCAGCCAACGTGGCCGGAGCCCTCCAGCCCAGGCCGTACGTCGCTTGCGAACTCCTCGAGCACCCGGCAGATGTCACGGGGAGTCGCGTCCGGTTGGAAGACGTTGAGGATGACCTGGCTGGCACCAGCCTCCCTCAAGTCCGCGATCCGCTGCTGTGTGCGCTCTACGCTGCGGCCGAATCCCGTGGACGTACTGATGGTGATCTCGGCAGGGTCCCGGCCTGCAGCGCGCGCGAGCTCTGCGATCGCCTCCCGTCCGGCGCGGATCACATCCGCAGCCCCGCCGACCGCATGCCACCCGTCGCCGAGCGTGGCGGCACGACGCCAGGCCACCTTGCCCATTCCTCCGATCAGGAGCGGCGGGCCCGATCGACGGCTGGGGAGGGGCAAGGTAGCCACCTCGGGGATCTGGAAGGTGCCCTCGTCGCTGCGCACGCTTC
>Ga0164243_10001916_pt1 | contig 34875 bp, 30 predicted proteins | sample OricompcompostOP_FD_108781 | JGI IMG/M metagenome (GOLD analysis project Ga0164243, IMG submission 108781) | Organic Plus compost microbial communities from Emeryville, California, USA - Original compost - Organic plus compost (OP) | ecosystem: Engineered > Solid waste > Mixed feedstock >...
AAGGAGGGGTAGTCGTCCTCGGGGTCGTAGTCGTGTGCCCCGTGGTCGACGACCTCGTGCCCGCCGTCGCGCAGGTGGGCCACCACGGCGACCTTCAGCTCGAACCCGGCGTGGTCGGAGGCGACATGGATGCGCATGGCCGCCATCCTGCCGCACCCGGCCGTGCACGTGCTGCACCGTCCGTAGGCTGTGGTCATGACCGGTCCCAGCGCCCGCAGCGGCATCGACCTCAACGCCCTCGACCCCGACGTCCGCCCGCAGGACGACCTGTACGCCCACGTGAACGGCCGCTGGATGGCCACGCACGAGATCCCCGCCGACCGTGCGATGGACGGGGCGTTCCGCGCCCTGCACGACCGGGCCGAGGAGCAGGTCCGCGACATCATCGAGGACGCCGGGGCAGCTGCCTCCGCCGGGACCAGCACCGACGAGGTCGAGGCGAAGATCGGAGCGGTGTACGCGTCCTTCATGGACACCGCCGCCGTCGAGGACGCGGGGCTGGACCCGCTGCGCACGGACCTCGCGCTCGTCGACGCGGCGACTACGCAGGCCGAGCTCACCGGCGCCCTCGGGGCCCTGCAACGCACCGGCGCGGCCGACGCCGTCGGCATGTGGGTGGACAACGATGCCAAGGACCCCGAGCGCTACGTCGTCTACCTGCACCAGTCGGGCCTCGGGCTGCCCGACGAGTCGTACTACCGCGACCCGCAGTATGCCGGGGTGCTCGCCGCCTACCGACCGCACGTCGCGCGGATGCTGCGGCTGGCCGGCGTCGCCACCGACGAGACGCACGCCGACGAGCTCGCCCGTCGCGTCGTCGCGCTGGAGACCAAGCTCGCCGCCTCGCACTGGGACGTCGTGAAGGACCGTGACGCCGACCTCACCTACAACCCCATGACACTGGCTGCGCTCGCCGAGCGCGCCCCCGGCTTCGACTGGCACGCCTGGGCGCTCGCGCTCGGTGCCCCGGCCGGTGCGCTCGACCAGCTCGTCGTGCGTGAGCCCTCCTTCGCCGAGGGGTTCGCCGCGCTGTGGACGAGCGAGCCGCTGGCGGACTGGAAGGTCTGGCTCGCCTACCACGTCGTCAGCAGCCGCGCGCCGTACCTCACGGAAGAGCTGGTCGAGGCGAACTTCGACTTCTACGGCCGCACCCTCACCGGCGCCCAGGAGCTGCGCGACCGCTGGAAGCGCGGGGTGTCGCTCGTCCAGGGCGTGCTCGGTGAGGCCGTCGGCAAGGTCTACGTCGAGCGGCACTTCCCGCCGGCGCACAAGGAGCGCATGGAGCAGCTCGTCGCGCACCTGGTCGAGGCGTACCGGGAGTCCATCTCGACGCTCGACTGGATGGGCGAGGAGACCCGGCGCAAAGCGCTCGCCAAGCTCGACGCGTTCACGCCGAAGATCGGCTACCCGGTGAAGTGGCGGGACTACTCGGCACTGACCGTGGCCCCGGACGACCTCGTGGGCAACGTCCGGCGGGCCAACGCCTTCGAGCTCGACCGGGAGCTCGGGAAGATCGGCAAGCCGATCGACCGTGACGAGTGGTTCATGACCCCGCAGACGGTCAATGCCTACTACAACCCGGGGATGAACGAGATCGTCTTCCCTGCGGCGATCCTCCAGCCGCCGTTCTTCGACGCCGAGGCCGACGACGCGGTCAACTACGGCGGCATCGGGGCCGTCATCGGGCACGAGATCGGTCACGGCTTCGACGATCAGGGCTCGAAGTACGACGGCAGCGGCCGGTTGGAGGACTGGTGGACGGCCGAGGACCGCGCGGAGTTCGAGAAGCGCACGAAGGCGCTCATCGCTCAGTACGACGCCTTCTCCCCCGCGCAGCTCGACGGCAGCCACCACGTCAACGGTGCGCTGACCATCGGCGAGAACATCGGTGACCTGGGTGGGCTGTCCATCGCGCTCAAGGCGTACCGGATCGCGCTCGGCCGCCCGCTGGACGAGGCGCCGGTGATCGACGGGTTCACCGGCGCGCAGCGGGTGTTCCTCGGCTGGGCGCAGGTGTGGCAGGCCAAGGGGCGCGACGAGGAGGTCATCCGCCGGCTCGCGACCGACCCGCACTCGCCGAACGAGTTCCGGTGCAACGGCGTCGTGCGCAACGTGGACGAGTTCTTCACCGCGTTCGACGTGCAGCCCGGCGACGGCCTGTACCTGGCGCCGGAGGACCGCGTCCGGATCTGGTGACCAGGTGCCCCGTCAGGGCAAGGTGGCGTACGAGCCGCGCGCCAGCCGGAACCCCGTGCCGTCAGACGTCTGGCACGTGACCCCGTCCGTGGCGGACCGGCAGGTGTACGCGCCCTGGGTGGTCTGTGACCCGTAGGGCAGCACCGGTGCACCTGCTGGGGGCGCCGGGGTCTCGTCGGCGGGTTCGCACGTGAACGCGACGCCCTCTGCCGTGAGCGTGAGGACGTGGCCGGTCTGCCCGGTGCATCCCGCCACCTCCGGCGCCTCGTAGGTGAAGCTGGCGATGGTGCACGTCACTCCCTCGGGTCCGAGCGTGCAGCCGATGTTGCCCGAGGGGAGCACGAAGGCGTCGAGCGCACCCGCATCCGTGCTCGACGGGCTCGGCCCGCCGGCGTCGGCAGGGGCCGACTCGCTGCCGGTCGGCGACGGGGAGCGCGGGGTGCTCTCGCCTCCGGTGGCGTACAGGACCGCGACCACGGCCAGCAACGCCACCAGCAGCACGTCCACGACGACGAAGGCCACCAGCCCGGGCCCGATCCTGCCGCGCTGCTGCCCAGCCGCCATGCCTGTCCTCCTCGTGCTCGCCGCCGTGTGCCGCGCGCCAGCATCACATGGTCACGCGGCGACCTCCACCCGGTATCGCTTCGGACCGGCACCTGGCGTCCCCGAGCGTCAGTCGAAGATCGGCCCGTCGGTCCGCGAGCGCTTGAGCTCGTACAGCCCAGGGACAGAGGTCAGCAGCACGAGCCCGTCGAAGAGCCGCGCCGCGTCCTCGCCCTTCGGCGCAGGCGTCATCACCGGGCCGAAGTACGCCTTGCCGTCGATCGCCACCACCGGCGTGCCGACGTCGTCGCCGACCAGCGCGATCGCCTCCGCGTGCGAGGCGCGCAGCGCCTCGTCCACCTCGCCGGTGCCCGCGACCTCGGCCAGCTCGGCGGGCAGGCCCACCTCGGCGAGCGACTCCGTGATGATCGCCGCCGTGTCCGTGCGCCCGCCGGGGTGCCGCCGCGTCCCCATCGCGTCGTACAGCGGCTTGAGCACCTGCTCGCCGTGCTCCTGCACGGCCTTGACGAGGACCCGCACCGGCCCCCAGGCCTGGTCCATCAGCGCCCGGTAGTCCTCCGGCAGCTCACGCCCCTCGTTGAGCACCGCCAGGCTCATCACGTGCCAGCGCACGTCCACGTCCCGCAGTCGGGTCACCTCGTCCATCCACCGCGAGGTCATCCACGCCCACGGGCAGGCGGGGTCGAACCAGAAGTCGACGACGGGGCGGGGGGAGGGAGCGGTCACGGCGGTTCTCCTGTGCTGCGGTCAGCGGGTCGGTCGGTCCGCCCGGGCCAGGCCCGGCTGGGTCCGGTGGGCGGCTCGTCGACATCGTCTCTCCGCTCCTCGCTGCCGTGCAGCCCCGTTCACACGGGTGAGACGTCCACAGCCCACGGTCTCGATCCGTTCTCCACAACAGGTCCCACGGTCCCCCGGCGCGACCACGCATGCGTGCGATGATGCGAGCCATCCCGCTTCCGAAGGAGAGACCGCGTGCCCGGAGAGAACCTGACCCGTGCCGAGGCGCGTGAGCGCGCCGCCGTCGTCACCACGCACTCGTACGACGTCGAGCTGGACCTCACCACCGGACCGACGACGTTCGGCTCGCGCACGCGTCTCCGGTTCTCCGCGACCCCGGGCGCCAGCACGTTCGTGGACCTCATCGCGCCGACCGTGCACGAGGTCACCCTCAACGGACGGGCGCTGGACCCCGCGGAGGTCTTCGCGGACTCACGCATCCGGCTTGACGACCTGGCCGCGGACAACGAGCTCGTCGTCGTCGCGGACGCCGCCTACATGCACACCGGCGAAGGGCTGCACCGCTTCGTGGACCCGGTGGACGACGAGGTCTATCTCTACTCGCAGTTCGAGGTGGCCGACTCCCGGCGGGTGTTCGCCGTCTTCGAGCAGCCCGACCTCAAGGCCACCTTCACCTTCACCGTGACCGCCCCCGCCCACTGGGTCGTCGTGTCGAACTATCCGCAGGTCGGCGAGCCGGAGTCGGTGCCGGACGGGGTGAACCGCAACGGCGGCGCGGACCACGGGACGGCCACCTGGCGCTTCGAGACGACCCCGCGGCTGGCCTCCTACGTGACGGCGATCGTCGCCGGTCCCTACCACCACGAGCACGGCGAGCTCACGAGCTCCGACGGGCGGACCGTCCCGCTCGGCGTCTACTGCCGTTCCTCGCTGGCCGAGCACCTCGACACCGACGCCATCCTTGACGTCACCCGCGCCGGCTTCGCCTTCTACGAGGAGCGCTTCGGGGTTCCATACCCGTTCGCCAAGTACGACCAGCTCTTCGTCCCCGAGTTCAACGCCGGGGCGATGGAGAACGCCGGCGCGGTGACGTTCCTCGAGTCGTACGTCTTCCGGTCCAAGGTGCCGGACGCCACGGTCGAGCGGCGTGCGGTGACGATCCTGCACGAGCTGGCGCACATGTGGTTCGGCGACCTGGTGACCATGCGCTGGTGGGACGACCTGTGGCTGAACGAGTCGTTCGCCGAGTACGTCTCCACGCTCGCGGCGGCGGAGGCCACTCGCTGGACCAGCGCCTGGACCACATTCTCCTCGCTGGAGAAGTCGTGGGCTTACCGGCAGGACCAGCTCCCGTCCACGCACCCGATCGTCGCGGACATGCGCGACCTTGAGGACGTCGAGGTCAACTTCGACGGGATCACCTACGCCAAGGGCGCGAGCGTGCTCAAGCAGCTCGTGTCCTGGGTGGGTCAGGAGCAGTTCTTCGCCGGGGTGCGTGCGTACTTCGCCCGGCACGCCTGGGGCAACACGGAGCTGCGCGACCTGCTCGCCGAGCTCGAGACGACGAGCGGACGTGACCTGGGCGCCTGGTCGGCGCTGTGGCTGGAACGCGCCGGGGTGACCCTGCTGCGCCCCGAGGTCGAGGTCGACGACGCGGGCACGATCACGTCGTTCGCCGTGCTCCAGGAGGTTCCCGACGAGCACCCCGTGCAGCGGCCGCACCGGCTGGCCGTCGGCGGCTACGACCTCGACCCGGGCACGGGTCGGCTCGCGCGTTCCGTACGCGTCGAGCTGGACGTCGACGGACCGCACACCGAGGTGCCCGACCTGGTCGGCCGCCCGCGGCCTGCGCTGTTGCTGCTCAACGACGACGACCTGGCCTACGCCAAGACGCGGCTCGACCCGCAGTCGCTGGCCACGGCGATCGCCCACCTCGGCGCCTTCGACGCCTCGCTGCCGCGCACGCTCGTGTGGGCCGCCGCCTGGGACGCCACCCGTGACGGCGAGACGCCCGCACGCGACTTCGTCGACCTGGTGCTCGGCAACATCGCGCACGAGACTGACTCCTCGGTGGTCCTCGTCCTGCTGCGGCAGCTCGCCACCACGCTCGACCTGTACGTGGCGCCCGAGCACCGGCAGCGCACGGAGGTCGAGGCGGCGGACCGCCTGCTCGCGCTCGCCCGGTCGGCGCCAGCCGGGTCGGACACGCAGCTCCAGCTCATCAAGGCGTTCGCCGGCCGCGCCTCGACGCCGGCCCAGCTCGACGCCGTCGCGGACCTGCTCGACGGCCGGGAGGTGCTCGACGGGTTGTCGATCGACACCGACCTGCGCTGGGAGCTGCTCACGTCCCTGGCCGCGGGCGGCCGGGCCGACGAGGCCGCGATCGCCGCGCAGCTCAAGCGGGACCCCACGGCGACCGGCCAGCGGGCCGCCGCGGCGGCCCGCGCGGCGATCCCCACCCCGCAGGCCAAGGAGGCCGCGTGGGCGGCTGTCGTCGAGCACGACGACCTGCCGAACGCTATCCAGGCTGCGACCATTGCCGGCTTCACCCGTGTGCACGACCGCGGCCTGCTCGTGCCGTGGGTCGACCCGTACTTCGCCGCGCTCGAGGACGTCTGGGCGGACAAGACCAACGAGATGGCGCAGAACGTCGTCGTCGGCCTGTACCCGACAGACCTTGCCGACGACCCTCGGACGGACGTGCTCGCGGCGACGGACTCCTGGCTCGCCGGGCACCCGGACGCCGCGCCCGCGCTGCGGCGGCTGGTCGTGGAGGCGCGCGACGGCGTGCGGCGTGCGCTGGCGGCGCAGGAGGCGGACCGGCGGCGCGGCTGAGCGATCAGCCGTCGAGGGCGGCGGCCAGCGACCGCAGCCGCGGGTTGTCGAACAGGTCCTCGAGCAGCACCGGCCGCCCGGACCCGTCGGCCAGCGGCACCTTCCAGTTGGGGTACTCCTGGTTCGTCCCGGGCTGGTTCTGCGCCCGCCGTTCCCCGACCGCATCCGTCAGGGCGACCCCGAGCAGCACCGAGGGGGCCGCCAGCAGGTACCGGTGCAGCGCCTCGACCACCTCGCGCTCGGAGGGGTCGGCTCCGAGCAGGCCGCGGTCCCGGAGCACCGCCAGCATCTGCTCGCGCTCCTGGCGTGCCGCTGCGGCCACCTTCTCGACCGGGTCGGTGAGCAGCCCGAGCCGTTGCCGGATCGCCACGTGCTCGCCGGCCAGGTACCCCGCGGTGGGCGGCAGGTCGTGCGTGGTCACCGTGGCCAGCGCCAGTTCCCGGTACCGCTCCGGTGGCAGCGGGGCGCCGTGCTCGTCGCGCTCGAACCACAGCACCGACGTGCCCAGCACGCCGCGGTCGGCCAGGTAGTCGCGCGCCCACGGCTCGACGACCCCGAGGTCCTCCCCGATCACGACCGCCCGGGCGCGGTGGGCCTCCAGCGTGAGGATGCCCACCAGAGCCTCGTGGTCGTAGCGCACGTAGGCGCCCTCGGACGGGCGGTGCCCGGCCGGCACCCACCACAGCCGGAACAGCCCGATGACGTGGTCGATGCGGACCGCACCCGCGTGCCGCAGCACGGTGCGGAGCATGTCCCGGTAGGGCCGGTAGGCGGCCCGCTCCAGGGCGTCCGGTCGCCACGGCGGCTGTGACCAGTCCTGGCCCTGCTGGTTGTACATGTCGGGCGGGGCGCCGACGGTCGCCCCGCGGGCCAGCACGTCCCGCAGCGCCCAGGCGTCCGCGCCGCCGGGGTGCACGCCGACGGCGAGGTCGTGCATGACACCCAGGGCCATCCCGCCCTCTCGGGCGCGGCGCTGGGCGGCACCGAGCTGCTCGTCGGCGACCCACTGCAACCACAGGTGGAAGTCGACGCGGTCCGCGAGCTCCGCGCGAGCCTGCGCCACCAGCGGCGACGTCGGGTCGAGGGCCTCGTCGGGCCACTGCTCCCCGGCGTACCGCTCGGCGAGCGCGCACCACAGCGCGAAGCTCTCCAGCCCCGGCCCCTGGGCGGCGACGAAGGCGTCGAGCTCCTGCTGTCGCGCTCGCGAGCGCGGCACGGCGTACACCACCTCCAGGGCCGCGCGCTTGGCCTGCCAGACCGCGTCCCGGTCGATCGGTCCTGGGTCCTCGTCCAGCGGCAGCACCGGCTCCGCCGCCCACTCCACGAGCGTCCGGTCCGCGGACGACAGGTAGCCAGCCTCGGGGATCTCCTCGACCCGCAGGTAGAGCGGGCTGACGAAGCGCCTGCTCGTCGGCAGGTAGGGCGAGGGCGTCACCGGTGTGACGGGCTCCGTGGCGTGCAGCGGGTTGATGAGCACGAAGTCCGCCCCGCACTCACGGGCGGCCAGCCAGGCCAGGTCGCCGAGGTCCGCGAGGTCGCCCATCCCCCACGACCGCCGGGACCGCACCGAGTAGAGCTGGGCCATGTAGCCCCAGGCGCGTCGTCCGCGCAGCCCCGCCGGCAGCTCCAGCCGGTCGGGGGTCACGGCCAACGGGCTGTGCGCGCGGGCGCTCGGTCCCTCGGCATGCAGCTCGTGCCAGCCCAGCGGCAGGTCCTCGGGCAGCGTGAAGGTGGCCCGCCCGACGAGCCGGCCGTCCACCGTCCGCGGCGGGACGACGACGTCGGCCTGGGACACCTCGCGTCGTCCGCCGCCGGCCTCGGGATCGAGCTCGATCCACACCCGCACCGGGTCGCCGTGGGCCACGTGCACGGGCACCTGGTGCCCACGGCCCTGCCGCACGACGAGCACCGGCGGCAGCGTCCACCGCCACGGCATGTCCTCGACGTGCCGCTGGGCGAGCTCGATCCGCTCCGGTGACGAGGCGTCGACGCCCATCGCGGCGAGCACGGCCCGCACGGTCTGCGCGGACGCCACCTGACGGTTCCCGTCGACGTCCCAGTGCTCCGTCACGACGCTGTGCGCCGCGGCGAGGCGCAGCAGGGCCTCGGACGCCCGTTCGGTGTCACCGGCCACGGTTCGATCCTGCCAGAGCGGGACAGCGCGGCGCGGGACGACGGGACCGGCACGATGTCGGTGGGTCGGCATAGCCTTGCGGACCATGACGGCTCCCGAGCTGCCCCGCTATCCCGACGCACGCACCCTCGGCCTGGTCGAGGACCTGCACGGCCACCGCGTCCCCGACCCGTACCGCTGGCTGGAGGACGCCGAGTCGGACGACACCCGCACCTGGTCCGAGGCACAGGACCGGCTCTACGCGGCGTACCGCTCCCGTGTGTCGGTCGCGACGAGGCCCGACGACCCGCTGGCGACCGGGCCGCTCACCGCTCGGCTGCACGCGCTGCTGGCGGCCGGCTTCGTCAGCACACCCGCCTGGCGGGGCGAGCGGTACTTCGTCAGCCGGCGTGCCGGCGACCAGGAGCACGCGGTGGTCGTCGTCAGCGAGCCGGGACCCGACGGCACGCGCCGCGAGCGGGTGCTGGTCGATCCGCTCGCCCTCGACCGGTCCGGCGCGACCACGCTGGACTCGTGGCAGCCCTCGAAGGAGGGCGACCTGCTGGCCTACCAGGTGTCGCACGGCGGCACCGAGGAGAGCGTGCTGCACGTGCTCGACGTCGCCACCGGCACGCTGGTGGACGGGCCCGTCGACCGCGCGCGCTACTCCCCGGTGGCCTGGCTGCCCGGGGGCGAGGCGTTCTACTACGTGCGCCGGCTCGCGCCGGACGTCGTCCCGGCCGACGAGGTCCAGTACCACCGTCGGGTCTGGCTGCACCGCCTGGGCACCGACCCCGATCAGGACGTGGAGGTCTTCGGCGCCGGACAGGACCCGACGAGCTACTACGGCGTCTCGGTGTCCCGCGACGGTGCCTGGCTGCTCGTCTCGGCCTCGGTAGGCACCGCACCGCGCACCGACGTGTGGATCGCGCCGCTGCATGGCGCCGACGGGCGGCTGGACCGCGGCGCCCTGCTCCGACCGGCGTTCCGCGAGGTCGCCGTCGGCCTGGACGCCGAGACCGCGGCGTGGGTGGGCCGCGACGGGCGGCTGTACGCGCGCACGGACCTGGACGCCCCGCGCGGGCGGCTCGTCGTGGCGGACCCGCACGAGCCGGGCATCGAGCACTGGAGCACGCTGCTCGCTGAGGACCCGCGGGCGGTGCTGGAGGACGTGGCGTTCACGGACGCCGGTGGCGACGAGCGCACGCCCATCGCGCTGCTGGCCTCCTGGAAGCGGCACGGTGTCAGCGAGCTCACCGTGCACGACCCGTTCACGGGAGAGCGGCTGGCCGGGGACGCCGGGCACGTCCAGCTCCCCGGGGTCGGGTCGCTCTCCCGCCTGGTCACCCGGCCCGAGGGTGGCGCGGACGTCTGGTTCTCCTACACCGACGAGACGCACCCGTCGACGGTGCTGCGCCTCGACGCGCGTACCCGGACGGCGGCCGTGTGGGCGACCCCACCGGGCGCTCTGGCCGACCTGCCCGCGGTCACCACCCGGCAGCTCGAGGTGACCAGCGCCGACGGGACCGTCGTGCGGGCACGCGTACTGGCCCGCACCGACGCCCTCGACGCCGCCGGCCGTCCGACAGCGCCGGCGCCCACGATCCTCTACGGGTACGGCGGGTTCCAGATCTCGCTGGACCCCGGCTACTCGGCCAGCACGCTGGCCTGGGTCGAGTCGGGCGGCGTGTACGTCGTCGCGCATCTGCGCGGCGGGGGCGAGGAGGGCGAGGCCTGGCACCGGGCGGGGATGCGGCAGCACAAGCAGAACGTGTTCGACGACTTCGTCGCCGTCGCCGAGGCGCTGGTGGCAGGCGGCTGGACCACCCCGGACCAGCTCGCCTGCTGGGGCGGGTCCAACGGAGGCCTGCTCGTCGGGGCAGCCGTCACCCAGCGGCCGGACCTGTTCGCCGCCGCGGTGTGCTCGGCCCCGTTGCTCGACATGGTGCGCTACCAGCGCTTCGGCCTCGGGGCGACGTGGGCCGAGGAGTACGGCGACGCCGAGGACCCCGACCAGCTCGGCTGGCTGCTGTCCTACTCCCCGTACCACCGGGTCCGGCCGGGGACCACGTACCCCTCGGTGCTGTTCACGGTCTTCGAGGGCGACACGCGGGTGGACCCGCTGCACGCCCGGAAGACCGCCGCGGCGCTGCAGGCGGCGACGAGCGCCGACCGGCACGAGCGTCCGGTGCTGCTGCGCCGGGAGACCGGTGTGGGGCACGGCGGACGGTCCCTCTCCCGGAGCGTGGGACTCACCGTGGAGCAGCTGCAGTTCGTGGCGGACCGCACCGGTCTGCTCGCCGGGCCGCGGATCTCAGCCGTGGTCGCGGAGGAGGCGACGGTCGGGAGGGCGTCGTGAGCCTGCTCACCACGGTCCTGGCTGCGGCGCCCAGTCCGACCCCGAGCGCACCGGCCGACGACGTGGACCTCGTCCCGGACGACCCGTCCTCCGTGGGGTCCTGGTGGGACTGGGCCCTCGGCCTGCCACTGCGCATCCTGCTGATCGTCGTCGTCGGCGCCGTCGTGCTCGTGGTGCTGCGCCACATCATCCGCAGCACCACCCGGCACATCGCCGAGGGCACCTCGTTCGTCCAGCGCGGGCTGCGTCCGCTCGGGGAGTCGGAGATCGCCTCCTCGGTGCTCCACGTGGGCCCGCTGGCGAGCGCCCGCCGGGCACAACGCGCCCGCACCATCGGCTCGGTGCTCCGTTCCGGAGCGACGGTCGTCGTGGGCAGCATCGTCGTCTTCCTGGTGCTCGACACACTGGGCATCAACCTGGCCCCCTTCATCGCGTCGGCGGGGATCGTCGGCGTGGCGCTCGGCTTCGGCGCGCAGAGCCTCGTCAAGGACTTCCTCAGCGGACTGTTCATGCTGCTCGAGGACCAGTACGGGGTCGGCGACGTCGTGGACGTCGGACCTGCCACCGGCACCGTCGAGGCCGTCTCGCTGCGGGTGACCAAGGTCCGCGACGGCGACGGCACCCTCTGGTACGTCCCGAACGGCAGCATGCTCCGCGTCGGCAACAAGACCCAGGGCTGGTCGAACGCCGTCGTCGAGGTGGACGTCGACTACTTCGCCGACGTGGACCGGGCGCGGGCCGTGCTCACCGAGGCGGCGGCCCGCGCGGCAGCCGATCCGGTGGTGGGCACGTACGTGCAGGGTGAACCGTCCGTCACGGGCGTGGAACGGCTGGCAGCGGACGCTGTGTCGCTGCGGTTGTCGGTGCGGACCGCACCGGGTATGCAGTGGGACGTCGCACGGGCACTGCGGACGACGGTGCGCGCGCTGCTGGACGAGGCAGGCATCCCGCTCGCGGGGCAGGGCGCGGCGCTGGCGGCACACCGAGGTGAGCCGGTGGTGCCGATGACGCGCGTCGAGCTCGTGCCGCCCGAGAACGCGGCCTCGGCGACGGAGGGCCCAGCGTCCGAGACCGCGGCACCGGCGGACGAGGTGCCGTCGGACGGCACCACCATTCCCGACGAGGCGGACCGTCCCGGGGAGGGGTCACGACGGCGGAGGTGACTGCAGGCTCGGGTGACGGCAGGTGCGGCGGGGTCTCAGCGCCAGTCGAGCATCGGGTCCCCGGCACGCACCGTGCTCCCCGGTGCAGCCAGTGGCTCCACCTCAGCCGGGTCGGCCTGCACAGCGACCACGGCGCACAGCGTGGACAGCCCCCGGACCGCCACGTCGTGCGGCGACCACGTCAGCAGCAGGTCTCCGGCCCGTACGGTGTCACCAGCCCGGACGTTCACTGCGAAGCCCTGACCAGCCAGCGTCACCGTGTCGATACCCAGGTGCACGAGCACCGACCGCCCGTCGGCGGCGTCGAGCGCCACGGCGTGCGGATGCACCACCGCCAAGGTCCCCTCGCACGGTGCGAGCACCCGCTGCACGGTCTCATCCACCGGCTCGACGGCCAGACCGGGCCCGACCATCTGCTCGGCGAACACCGGATCAGGCACCTCTGCCAGCGCACGGATCAGGCCGGGCACCGGGCTGATCAGGCGTAGGGCCGTCACGGCCTGTCCCGGACCAGGCTGCGCCCGTCCTCAGCGCAGACCGTCGAGCTCGGCAGCGAGGTTGTCGGCCTCCGGGCCGACGATGACCTGGACGATGCGGCCGGACCGGACGACCCCGAACGCACCGGACGCCTTGAGGGCGGCCTCGTCGACGAGATGGGCATTGCTCACCTCGACGCGCAACCGCGTGATGCACGGCTCCAGGTCGACGACGTTCGTGTCGCCGCCCAGCGCTGCGAGGATCTGCTCTGCCTTGCTCATCGGACTCCCCAGCTCACCCTGCACCGCACGGACCAGCCGAGCGGTCGTCGGCGCAGCCCCGTCGCCACGCCTCGCCCCCAGCGTAACGCCGTCCCGGCGTCTCCTCGGACTGAGCGCCGGCTGTGTGGCTGGCCACCGGTGCGGAGCCGCGCCGCCGGGAGCGGTGGATCGTCGGCGCCGGCCGTGCTGCCGACGGACATCCGGGCACGCTCCGCACGCGCGGGGCGCCGTCGTCGCCGACCAGCCCGGTGTGCCCGCCGGGGGCACGCTCCGCACGCGCGGGCGTCGTCGTCCAGGAACGCGATCTTCTCGCGACGACCGGCACGCCCGGGACGCTCGCCACCCGCACCGGACCGCGACCTGCACCGATGTGCAGCCACGCCACGCCGTGCGTGGTGGCGATGGTGCGCGGCCAGGGGCGAGACTGCCTCCGAAGACAAGGAGGTCATCTGGTGAGCCCCCATCCCCCCACGGTCGTCACCGGCATCGGCGTCAGCCCTGGACGCGTCGTCGCCCCCGCCGTGCTCATGCCCGATCCCGTCCCCGAGCCGCCCGTCGGTGCCCGGCTCGCTCCCGGCGCCGACGTCGTCGCGCAGGCGGCCCGCATCGACGAGGCCTCACAGCAGGTCCGCGCAGTGCTCGACGACGCCGCCGCGCGGGCCGAGGGCGAGAGCGCCGACCTGCTCCAGGCGACGGCAGCCATCGCGGCGGACCCGACGCTCGTGGCCGACGCCCAGCGGCGGGTCACCGAGGACCACCTCGTCCCCGAGCGGGCCGTGTGGGAGGCGGCCGCCTCCGTGTCCGAGCAGTTCGAGGCGCTCGGTGGCTACTTCGCGGAGCGCACCCGGGACATCGCCGACGTGCGCGACCGGATCGTCGCGGAGCTGACCGGTCGTGCGGCGCCCGGTGTCCCGGAGCACGACGAGCCGTTCGTGCTCGTCGCCGCGGACCTCGCCCCGGCCGACGTGGCGACGCTGGACCCGTCCCGTGTGGTCGCCGTCGTCACCGGCGCGGGCGGTCCGACGTCGCACACCGCGATCCTCGCTCGGGCCCGCGGCATCCCGGCGGTGGTCGCCGCGCGCGGCGTGGAGCAGGTCGTGCACGACGAGCAGCTCATGCTGGTGGACGGCTCGACCGGTGCGGTGACCATCGATCCGGACGAGGAGCAGGTCGAGGCGGCCCGGGCGCTGGCCGGCCGGACCCGCACGTTCGACGGCCACGGCCGCACGGCGGACGGGCACGAGGTGGAGCTGCTCGCGAACGTGGGCGATCCGGCCGAGGCCGAGCCGGCCGCGGCAGCCGGCGCCCAGGGCGTCGGCCTGTTCCGCACCGAGTTCGCCTTCCTGGACCGGCAGGACGCACCGAGCGTCGAGGAGCAGGTGGCGGCGTACCGGCGGGTGCTCGCGGCGTTTCCCGACCGCAAGGTCGTCGTCCGCACGCTCGACGCCGGTGCCGACAAGCCGCTGCCGTTCCTGACGGGCGACCCTGAGGTGAACCCCGCACTCGGGGTGCGCGGCCTGCGCACGTCGGTGGCGCACCCCGACGTGCTCGATCAGCAGCTCACCGCCATCGCTCAGGCGGCGGCCGCGGAGCGGGCGCACGTGTGGGTGATGGCGCCCATGGTCTCCACCGTCGACGAGACCGAGCGCTTCGTCTCGGCATGCGCGGCGCACGGGCTGGACACCGCCGGGGTGATGGTCGAGGTGCCGAGCGCGGCCCTGCTGTCCGGGCCGATCCTGGCCCACGCCGCGTTCGCCAGCATCGGCACCAACGACCTCACGCAGTACGCGATGGCCGCCGACCGTCTGCTGGGTGCCGTCGCCGAGCTGTCCGACCCGTGGCAGCCCGCCGTGCTGCGCCTGGTCGCGGCGACCTGTCAGGGTGGTGAGGCCCAGGGCCGGCCGGTCGGCGTGTGCGGTGAGGCCGCCGCGTCGCCCGCGTTGGCCGTCGTGCTCGTCGGCCTCGGCGTGTCGTCGTTGTCGATGACGCCGCGAGCGTTGGCGGACGTCGCCGCGGTCCTGGCCGCGACGACCCTCGACGAGTGCCGGCGGCTGGCCCAGCTCGCGCTGGCCACGTCGAGCGCCGCCGACGCCAAGGCAGTGGTCCGCGCGCAGCTCCCGGTGCTGGCCGACCTGGGGCTCTGAGGAGTCCCGGCCCGCCCCGGGACGCCGGGCACGCCGACGCGGTCACGGCGGCAGAGGCCGACACATCGAGTCAGCCGGGAGCGTCCGCCTCAGGGCGCGTCGACGTGGTCGCGCCAGGAGTGGGCCGGTGCATAGCCGAACAGCTCGCGTGCGGCGTCGATCGCCAGCAACGTGTCGTGGCCGGCGACCGGCCGGGTGAGCGGCACGTCGGGGAACACCTGCGCCATGAGGTCGGCCGACGGGACGTCCATGACGGTGTCCGCCGCAGCGACGACGACGTTCTGGCTGCCGGTCGTGTCGGCCTCGAGCGCCTGCCGGCACGCCGCCGCCACGTCACGCACGTCGACGTAGCCCCACAGGTTCCACATCCGTGAGCGCACGTCGCGCCAGTACGACGGCACCGCGGCGTAGTCCTCGGGGCGGTGGATGTTGCTCAGGCGCAGGCCGACGAACGGCACACCGGACCACTCGGCGACGTGCCGAGCGGTCTCCTCGCCCAGCACCTTGGACAGCGCGTACGCGGACCGCGGTACCGGGAAATGGGCCTCGTCGACGGGCGCGTACCGCGGCGGCGCGTCCGGTCCGAAGTCCAGGCCGAGCGTCGTCTCGCTCGACGCCCACACGACCTTGCGGAGACCGAGACGCGCCGCAGCGAGGAACACGTTGGAGTTCGCCGCGGTGTTGCGGTTGAGCGTCTCCGGCCCGGTGGTGTGGCCGGGAGCCGGGATGTTGCCGAGGTGCACCACCGCCTCGCTGCCGGCGAGCGCCTCCACCGCCTGCCCGTAGTCCGAGAGGTCCGCGCGCAGCAAGGTGACACCGAGCGTCGCCGACTCCCCCGTCGTCCCCGCCACGTCGGTGGCCACGACGTCGTACCCGTGCTCCCGCAGGTCGGCGACGACCGCCCGGCCCGCCTTGCCCCATGCCCCGGTGACCGTGATCCGCATGTGCACATCCTGACGCACGGCGGGGCGCCCGTGTGTCGGACCGGGCCTCAGAGCCTCGTCGGCTCGCCCAGCAGCACCGTCCCGGGTGGGAACTGGCCGTCCATCACCGTCGTCACCTGCTCGCGCGCCTGCGTGGCGCTGGTCGCGTGCACGCGCAGCTCCCGGGTCGTCGGTCCGGGATCCTCGCGACCGGAGTCGTCCTGCGCCTCGAGGTTCTCCCCCACCACCTCCGTGTGCAGGCCGGCGGCGCGCAGCGCCTGCACGAACGGCGCCATGTCGCGCTTGGCGGTGTCCAGGTCCGGGAACGTGACGGGCAAGACGTAGGTCTCCATGCGCACCATGCTGCGCGCCCGCACCGGGACGGCAACCGGGGGGCGTCTCGCCGGTCGCGACCGGTCGGTCCCGCTACCGCTCACGGGACGCCCACCGCCGGCTCGGCGCCCCGGTGCCGGCTGGCACCCGAGCCGTGCGAGGTGCAGGGTGCGGACGAGGCCGGTCCAGCCGCGGCAGCCGCTGCACGCTGGCCGGACGCGCCGACGGATCGAGGTGAGCCTGGTGGCCGACCGGCAGCGACAGCGCGCGAGCGGGCTGGAGACCTACCGCTCGATGCGGGACTTCGCGCGCACGCCCGAGCCGTCCGGTGACGGGACACCACCGGAGCGGACGGCGACGCGTCGGTTCGTCGTCCAGCGGCACCGGGCCCGGCGGCTGCACTACGACCTCCGCTTCGAGATCGACGGTGTGCTGGTGAGCTGGGCCGTCCCGCGCGGGCCAACGCTGGACCCGAAGGCGCGGCGGATGGCGGTGCACGTCGAGGACCACCCGCTCGAGTACGAGGACTTCGAGGGGGTCATCCCCGCCGGGGAGTACGGCGGCGGGGACGTCATCGTCTGGGACCGGGGGACCTGGGAGCCGTACAAGAGCGATGACCCGGCCGCGGAGGTGGCCGCCGGCGAGCTGCACGCCCGCCTGCACGGCGAGAAGCTGCGCGGCGAGGTGGTGCTGGTCCGACGCGGAGAGGCGGACGCGCACGGGAAGGAGCAGTGGCTGCTTCTGCACAAGCGGGACGAGCACGCCGTCGAGGGCTGGGACGCCGAAGACCACCCGCGGTCGGTGCTCAGTGGCCGCACCAACGACGAGGTGCGGGCGGACCCCGACCGGTTGTGGCGCTCGGACCTGCCTGCCGACCAGGCAGCGGTCGACCTGCGGCTGCCGTCCGTGCCGCCCCCGCCACCGGACACCCTCGCGGCCCTCGACGCCCTGGGGGCGAGCGGCACGTGGGAGGTCTTCGGCCGGCAGCTCCGGGTGACGAACTTGGACAAGGTGCTGTTCCCGGCACGTGACGACGGCGGTGCACCCGTCACCAAGCGGGAGCTGCTGCGGTACACGGCACGGATCGCCCCGGTCGTGCTGCCGTACCTGCACGGCCGCCCGCTCAACATGCACCGGTACCCGCAGGGCGCCGGCGGCACCGGCTTCTGGCACAAGGAGCTGCCCGGCCATGCACCCGACTGGCTGCCGCGCTGGGACAACCCCGAGGCGGACGAGGGCGAGACGCGCACGTACCTCGTGGTCGACGAGCCGGCGGCACTGGTGTGGGCGGCGAACTTCGGGGCGCTCGAGTGGCACGCGTGGACGTCGCGCACCAACGCCCCGCACCGGCCGACCTACGCCCTGTTCGACATCGACCCCGGCACCGCCACCCGGTGGGAGGACGTGCTGCTGCTCGCGCGGCTGCACCGTGACGCCTTCGCGCACCTGGACGTGCAGGCGTACCCGAAGCTGACCGGCCGCCGCGGCATCCAGGTGTGGGTACCCGTGGCGGACGGGCCCGACTTCGACACGACGCGCGCCTGGGCGCAGAAGGTGTCCCGGACGATCGGCGCCGTCGTGCCGGACCTCGTGAGCTGGCGATGGGAGGTCCGTGAGCGCGGCGGTCAGGCCCGTCTCGACTACACGCAGAACGCGATCAACAAGACCCTCGTCGCCCCATACAGCCCGCGCGCGATCGCCGGTGCCCCGGTGTCCGCGCCGATCACCTGGGACGAGCTGGACGCGGACTGGCTGCGGCCGGACGCGTTCACCGTCCGCACCGTGCTCGACCGTCTCGACGAGCGCGGAGACCCGTTCGCCGGGGTGCTGCGCACCGACCAGCGGCTACCTCGCCTCACATGACGGTCCGCGCGACCCACAGGCCCACCCGACGCGGACGGGCACCACCTGCCGACCCGCACCGGCCCGGCCTGCTGAGCCGGCCCACGACCGGTCCGCTGCGGCCGACGTGTGAGGATGGGCGCCGTGAGATCCGACTCGTTCTATGTCGCGGTCGGCGGCCACGACACGTTCGTCCGCCTCGTCGACGAGTTCTACCGAGGCGTCGCCAGTGACCCCGTGCTCACGGCCATGTACCCCGAGGAGGACCTCGGTCCCGCGGCCGAACGGCTCACGCTCTTCCTGGAGCAGTACTGGGGCGGTCCGACGACGTACTCCGAGCAGCGCGGGCATCCTCGCCTGCGCATGCGTCACGCACCGTACAAGGTGAACCCGGACGCACGCGACCGCTGGCTGCGGCACATGCGCGCGGCCGTGGACTCCCTCGACCTCGCCCCGCTGCACCGCGCTCAGCTCTGGGACTACCTGGAGCGCGCCGCGCACTCGATGATCAACACGTTCGAGGACTGACCACCCGATGAGCACCGAGCCGAGCCCGCACCCCATCCCCTCGTCCGACCTGGCCCCCGTCGGGCCTGCCGCCGTCGTGGACTCGCCCGACCCCACCGCCGCGCTGCTGACAGTGCTCGACGTCCAGCCCGACGTCGACGAGCAGGACGTCTACCACGGCACGAGTCTGCCGCAGCCGGGCGGCCGGGTGTTCGGCGGGCAGGTGCTGGCCCAGGCGCTGCTGGCTGCCGGCCGGACGGTGCCCTCGAGCCGGCTGCCGCACTCGCTGCACGGCTACTTCCTGCGGGCGGGCGACGTCACGCAGCCGATCTCCTTCGCCGTCGAGCGGCTGCGCGACGGACGCTCGTTCACCGCCCGGCGCACCCACGCGCTGCAGGGCGGAGTACCGATCCTGTCGATGATCGCGTCGTTCCAGGAGGACCAGGGGGGCGTCGACTACGCCGACGAGATGCCCGACGTCCCGCCGCCCCAGCAGGTGCCCTCGGCGCTGGAGCTGCTGTCCGGCATCGACCACCCCGTCGCGCGGTTCTGGTCGCGCGGCTCTGCCTTCGAGCTGCGTCACGTGGACGGCTCGCTGTACCTGGGCCCGCCGGCCGACGGCTCCGGCCGGCAGCGGGTGTGGTTCCGGTCCCGCTCCCCGCTGCCCGACGACCAGCTGCTGCACCGTGCACTGCTCGCGTACGCCTGCGACCAGGTGATGCTGGAACCGGTGCTGCGCCGGGCGGGGCGTTCGTGGGTGTCGCCGGGCATGTCGGTCGCGAGCCTCGACCACGGCATGTGGTGGCACCGCGACGTGCGCGTCGACGAGTGGCTGCTGTTCGTGCAGTCCACGCCGAGCGCCCAGGGCGGGCGTGGGCTGGGTACGGCGACCGTCTTCCGTCAGGACGGGACGCTGGTCGCCTCCATCGCCCAGGAGGGCATGGTCCGCCTCTCCGCCGACTGAGCCGAGGCGGACGGTCCGCTCGACGCGCGCCGACGCCGCGCCCGGGCGAGACTCTGCGCCATGGTCCGCCTCCGCCGCGCGCACGTCGACGAACCGGGGTGGACCCGGAGGCGGGCCGGTCGCGGCTTCGTCTACCTCGATGCCGACGGGCAGCGCATCACCGACGACGAGCAGCTGGCCCGCATCACGGGGCTGGCCATCCCCCCGGCGTGGCGTGACGTCTGGATCAGCCCGTGGTCGACGGGACACATCCAGGCCACCGGCCTCGACGCCGCCGGGCGCCGGCAGTACCTGTACCACGAGCAGTGGCGGGTGCGGCGTGACCGGCTCAAGCACGACCACGTCCTGGAGGTGGCCCGCCGGCTGCCGGCCGCGCGCCGTCACGTCGCCCGTGACCTCGTGCTGGACGGCGTCCCGCGTGACCGGGTGCTGGCCCTCGGCTTCCGCCTGCTGGACCTGGCCTACCTGCGCATCGGCAGCGAGGGCTACACCCGCACGAACGGCTCGTACGGGCTGGCGACGCTGCTGCGCGAGCACGTGCGGGTGCTCGCCCCCGAGGCGGACGACGACCCCGGCAGGGTGCACCTGTGCTTTCCCGCCAAATCGGGCCAGGTGCGGGACACAGTGGTCGAGGACGACGCCGTGGCGGCGCTCGTGCGGACCCTGGTCCGCCGCCGGGACCCCTCCGACGGGCTGCTCGCGTGGCGCGACGACGCCGGGTGGCACGAGGTCGGCAGCGCGGAGATCGCCGGCTACGTCAAGCAGCAGCTCGGCCCGGACGCGACGCCGAAGGACTTTCGCACCTGGCACGCCACCGTGCTGGCGGCGCGCGCCTTCGCCGCCGTCGGACCACCGCCGTCCAGCCGACGTGCCCGGCGCCGGGCAGCGACCGACGCCGTGCGCCTGGTGGCCGACCAGCTCGGGAACACGCCGGCGGTCTGCCGGGCCTCGTACATCGACCCCCGGGTCATCGATCTGTGGGAGCGCGGCGAGACGATCCGGCCGACCCGGTCGTCGGCCGTCGCCGAGCGCGAGACCCTCGCACTGCTCGGCGGCTGACCGCGAGGATCGACGCCGGGCGCGGGAGTGAGCTGAGCGCCGCTGCGGAGCGTCGCCGCGGCCGACCGTCAGCCCTGACAACCGGACGACAGAGCGTCAGTACCGACGACGCGACCTCAGTGCCGACGGCGGAAGGTCACCGGCTCCTCGACGTACGGCTCCCAGGCGGCCCGTTCCCGCGCGGCGATCCGACGCGGGCGACCCGTCTCGGCGTCGACCAGAACCAGCGTGGTCGACGCCCGCGCGTAGACCTCCGAGCCGGGCTCGTCCGGCGAACCGTCCCGCACCTCGTAGCAGACCTCCAAGCTGGCTCCGCCGAGGTTACCGAGCCACATCTCGACCACCACGGGCGTGCGCCGGTACGACAGCGGGCGCAGGTACTCGATCTCCTGCCGCGCGACCAGCGTCGCGACCTGCGCCCCGGGCCCGGCCTCGAGGACCGCCGTCGGCCACCCCTCGGCGCGCACGGCGCCGCCCGCGACCGAGTCGCCGGCCCCACCGCTCGCCGCGGGCGTACCACGTCCCGCGGCGGGTGCGCCACCGTCCGCCGCGCCGCCGGCCGCAGGTGTCCCGCCGTCCGCCGCAGCCGCACCGGACGCCGCCGGCCGCGCCCAGAACGCCTCGATGCGCGCCTCCTCCAGCAGGCGGAACATCTCCACGTTGTTCACGTGGGCGTACGCATCCATGTCCGACCAGCGCAGGTGCACTGGCACCCGAAGTCGTGCCATACCGCCGTCGCCCGTCAGTCGCGGCGCAGCTTGCGGTACGTCACCCGGTGCGGCCGTGCGGCGTCCGGTCCGAGCCGGCTGACCTTGTTCTCCTCGTATGAGGCGAAGTTGCCCTCGAACCAGTACCAGCTCGCCGGGTTCTCCTCGGTGCCCTCGTAGGCGAGGATGTGCGTCGCCACCCGGTCGAGGAACCAGCGGTCGTGGGACACGACCACCGCACAGCCGGGGAAGTCGAGCAGCGCGTTCTCCAGCGAGCCCAGCGTCTCCACGTCGAGGTCGTTCGTCGGCTCGTCGAGCAGCAGCAGGTTGCCGCCCTGCTTGAGGGTGAGCGCGAGGTTCAGCCGGTTGCGCTCACCGCCGGACAGCACACCGGCAGGCTTCTGCTGGTCCGGGCCCTTGAAACCGAACGCCGCGACGTACGCCCGCGACGGCATCTCGACGTTGCCCACCTTGATGAAGTCGAGCCCGTCCGAGACGACCTCCCAGAGGGTCTTGTTCGGGTCGATCCCCCCGCGGCTCTGATCGACGTACGAGATGGAGACCGTCTCGCCGATCTTCAACGTTCCGCCGTCGAGGGGCTCGAGGCCGACGATCGTCTTGAAGAGGGTCGTCTTGCCTACACCGTTGGGGCCGATGACGCCGACGATCCCGTTGCGCGGCAGGGTGAAGCTGAGGCCGTCGATGAGCGTGCGCCCGTCGAACCCCTTGACCAGGTCGGTCGCCTCAAGCACGACGTTGCCCAGGCGCGGGCCCGGCGGGATCTGGATCTCCTCGAAGTCGAGCTTGCGGGTCCGCTCGGCCTCGGCCGCCATCTCCTCGTACCGGGCCAGACGCGCCTTCGACTTGGCCTGCCGGCCCTTGGTGTTCTGGCGCACCCAGTCGAGCTCGTCCTTGAGGCGCTTGGCCAGCTTGGCGTCCTTCTTGCCCTGGACCTCCAGACGCTCCTGCTTCTTCTCCAGGTACGTCGAGTAGTTGCCCTCGTACGGGTACAGCCGCCCGCGGTCGACCTCGCAGATCCATTCGGCGATGTTGTCCAGGAAGTAGCGGTCGTGGGTGACCGCCAGCACGGCGCCCTGGTACTGCTTGAGGTGCTGCTCGAGCCACTGCACCGACTCGGCGTCGAGGTGGTTGGTGGGCTCGTCGAGCAGCAGCAGGTCGGGCTTCTCCAGCAGGAGCTTGCAGAGCGCGACGCGGCGCCGCTCGCCACCGGAGAGCACCTTGACGTCGGTGTCCGGCGGCGGGCAGCGCAGGGCGTCCATGGCCTGCTCGAGCTGGGCGTCCAGGTCCCAGGCGTCGGCGGCGTCGATGGCCTCCTGGAGCTGGCCCATCTCGGCCAGCAACGCGTCGAAGTCGGCGTCCGGCTCGGCCATGAGGGCGGAGATCTCGTTGTACCGGTCGAGCTTGCCCTTGATCTCGGCGACGCCCTCCTCGACGTTGCCGAGGACCGTCTTGTCGTCGTTGAGCGGCGGCTCCTGCTGGAGGATGCCGACGGTGTAGCCGGGGCTCAGCCGCGCCTCACCGTTCGACGGCTGGTCGAGACCGGCCATGATCTTCAGGATGGTCGACTTGCCGGCGCCGTTGGGCCCGACGACCCCGATCTTCGCGCCGGGGAGGAAGTTGAGCGAGACGTCGTCGAGGATGACCTTGTCTCCGTGCGCCTTGCGCGCCTTGTACATGGTGTAGATGAACTCAGCCACTGGCTCTTCGTCCGCCTCGATGCTCGTCGGTGCTTCAGGTACGCCACACCCGGCAGCAGGCCGGCGGTGCCGGCCACGCAGGCACGCCTGCCGACCCGCTGCGTCGTGTGGATGCTGATCCCCCAGCCTAGGCGATCAGGCCGCGGCGGGGCCGCGACCGGGCCCGTCAGGGCGCCGTCCCGCCGACCGCGGCCAGGCCGGGCACCTCTTCCCGCTCGTCGTCCTCCACGTCCTCCGCGGGGACCAGGTCGCCGTCGGGCAGAGTGGCCAGCCCCGTGACGTCGACAGGCCGAGCCTGATCGTCGTCACGGTCCCCGACGACGCCCTCGCCCGCGCCGTCATGGCGTGCGGGCAGCAACGTGCGGCCGAAGTGCGCGGTCCCGTAGGTCAGGTCAGGTCCGAGCGCCTTCGCCTCCAGCACCAGCGTGGTGCGCGGGCCCTCGGGACCGGACCACTCCTCGGTGGACAGCCGGCCGTGCACGACCACTGGGTCCCCCTTGCGGAGCGAGCGCGCGACGTTGAGGGCGGCCTGCCGCCACACCTTGACGGTGAACCACTCGGTCCTGCCGTCGCGCCAGTCGCCCGCGCGGCGGTCGAACCAGCGCCGTGTGCTGCCGAGCCGGAAGGAGGCGAACGGCGTGCCGCCGTCGGCCTCGTGGTACTGCCGGACGTCGCTGCCGATCCAGCCGACGAGGGTCAGGTCCAGGGACTGCGTGCTCATGGGTGCCTCCGTACGCTCTGCCCCGGCCGGTGCGGGGCTCGTGCGCACCAGGGTTCGCGTCCCGCCGGAACGGTGGTGCGTCCCCCGGCGCATCTGTGGAGAAGGCAGCCCTGCGGCCGAGCTGTGGGCGTCTCATGCCGTGAACGCCCACGCACCGACGACGGACCTCGCGCCGTGGGCCGGCCGCCGCTCCTCAGCCCCGCGCGGCGGCTGCGAGCTCCCGCACCCGCCGGTGCTCCGCCAGCACCTGCGCCGTCGGCTCCACGAGGTGCTCACGCGCTACCTGCTCCAGTGCCGCCCGGCCGTCCCGCAGCACCACCTCCGACCGCCGTTGCGCCGCTGCCCGCCGGGTCACCATCCCGCCGAGGGCCGCCAACCCGGCCAGCACCACCAGCCCTACCGCCACGGCGGGCGCCCACGGGTACGCCCGCCCCGCACCGAGCGCCGTCCCCACCGCCACCGCTCCGGTCACCGCGCCGGCGACGAGCAACAAGAGCGCCAGCGCGAACAGCACGGTCGCCCACCGCGAGCGCCGCGTGACGACCGCCACCCGGCTCAGGGCGTCCGTCACCGCGGCGCGCAGCCGCGACGCGTCCGACACCCGGGCCGCGACGTCCTGCGCCCAGACGCGTGGCAGGCCCCCCGTCGTCGTCTCGCACCACGCCGTGCGGGCCAGCCGCACCGCATCCTCCTGGACCGGCCCGAACGCGGGCGGCTGCACCGACCGGCCGCGCACCACCGCCGCCACGGCTCCGGCCACGGCGGCCAGTCCCGCCGCACCGGCGAGGCGCTCCACGACGTCGTGCGTGCCGAGCGCCGCAGGTCCGGGTTCCCGGTCGGCGACCTGCCCGGCGAGCAGCCCCGCGGCGTCACGGACCTCCGCACCGGCGCGCTGGGCGGCCAGTGACCGGGCACCGACCACCTCGGTGAGCATCGCCCGCAGCCCGGCGATGCCCTCACCGGTCCGCGCGGACGTCTGGTGCACCGGCACCCCGGTCAGTCCGTCCTCGACCAGCAGCCGGGACACGTCCGCGGCGAGGTCCGGGCGCACCTCCTCGGGGACGGTGTCGACCTGGTTGAGCACCACGGCCATGGACGCCTCATGACCGACGAGACCGCGCAGGTAGCCCGTGTGCAGCGCGTCGTCGGCGTACTTCTGCGGGTCGACGACCCACAGCAGCAGGTCCGCCTGCGGGAGCACGGCGTCGACGACCTCGCGGTGCTCGGGGGCCACCGAGTCGTGGTCAGGCAGGTCGAGCAGCACGAGCCCGCGCAACGGCGCCTCGGCGTCGCCGTCGAGCGCGCTCTCCCGCTCGATGCGACGGTCGTCGTCCACACCGAGCCAGTCGAGCAGAGGCGCGCCGTCGCTGCCCCACACGCAGGCGGTGATCGCGGAGGTCGTCGGCCGCTTCACGCCGACGTCGGCGAACTCCAGGCCGCACACCGCGTTGAACAGCGACGACTTGCCGGAGCCCGTGCCGCCGACGAGCGCGACGACCGTCTGGTCGACGCCGAGCTCCAGCCGCTCACGCACCCCGTCCACGGTCGCGGCCACACGCGCGACGACGGGCGGGTCCAGCCGATGCCCGCCGACGACCAAGGCGTCGTCCAGCGCCTGCACGCGACGGGCGAGGGCCGCGGTCTGCGGGCCGTGCAGCGCGCCGTGCGGGACGGTGAGGTCGATGACGCGCGACGTCGTCGAGGTACCGGTCACGGCGGTCCCTGCCACGTCGGCGCCGCCGGCACCCAGGCCATCCGCGTCCACCGTCCCCGCGTCACGCCCGGCCGTCATGTGAGCCCCTTGAGCACGGCGAGCCGCAGCCGCAGCCGCGACGCCGCGTCCGGCGCCAGGTCCGGACGGTCGAGCAGCCCGCCGACGGCGGCGCGCTCCGCCTCCACCTGCGCGCTCGCCCGCCGCCGCAGGTCGCCCTGCAGGTCCTCGACGACCTGCCGGCCGGACGACCCGAGGAGCGCCTCCACCAGCTCCGCCGCGGCCCGTACGCCCGCCGCCCCGGCCAGCGCCACCGCGGCCAGCCCCTCGTCACCGAGCGCACGCTGCGCCTTGCGCTGCCGACGCGTCTCCCGCGCGACGTCCCGCGCCCGGCGCAGCGCACCGTCCGGTGTCGTCGTGGCCGGCTCGGCGGCGAGCGCGCTGCGCACCAGCCGGGGGCCCTCGCCGACCCAGCCGCGCGCGGCCTGGTCGGCCGTCCGGGCGCGGACCGCCGCCGCCTCCTGCGCCGACCACGCTGCCTCCACCGAGGCCGATCCCGCTGGGGCGCCCGGGTCGGCCAGCGCCGCACGCAGCGCCGTCTCGGCGTGCCCACCGGCTGACAGCAGCGCGGCGGCTGCTGCCCGCCGGACGTCCTCGATCAGCGCCGCCACGGCCGTCGCGCGGGCGCCCCCGTCCCGCGCCGTCCCGCGCACCCGACCACCGGGCGTCAGCACGCCGCCCAGGGCCGCTCCCGGCGCGGACAGCTCCGACCAGCGAGCGCGCACCGCACCGTCGGCCATCGCCCCGTCACAGACCGCGGCCGTCGCCGCGTCCCGGACCGCGCGCACCGCCTCGTCCAGCGCCGCCCCGATCCGCTCGGCGGCGTCCGCCTGGCTCTGCACCGCCTCGGCCAGCTCGTCGACCCAGGGCCGCAGCGCCGCCAGCGACCCGCGCAGCGTGCGCCCGATGACCGTGCGCGCACGGTCGGGCCCGGCCAGCATGACCAACCAGCGCTGTACCGGGGCGACGAGCGGACCCGGGAGGAGACCCTCGTGCGGCCCGAGGTCCGGGACGACGAACAGCGGCGACCCCTGCAGCCCGTGGCCGCGCAGCCGCTCCAGCAGGTCGCCGCGCACGGTCGGCAGCGAGTCCGGCGGCACTCGGTTGAGCACCATCGCGATCGACGTGCCGCGCTCGACGGCCTCGGTCAGCACCCGCCAGGGCAGGGCATCCCCGTACCGGGCGGCCGTGGTGACGAACAGCCACAGGTCCGCCGCCTCAAGCAGTCGGTGCGCGGACTGACGGTTGGACTCCAGCACCGAGTCGAGGTCCGGGGCGTCGAGCAGGGCGATGCCGCGGGGCACCGCCTCGTCGGCCACGACCTCGACCGACTCGAGGACAGGGTGGTGCGACAGCAGCTCGGCGTCGAGCGGGTGGTGCACCAGCACCGGCTGACGGGTCGTCGGGCGCAGCACGCCCGCGGCGCTCACCTCCCGCCCGACGAGCGTGTTGACCAGCGTGGACTTGCCCGCGCCAGTCGAGCCGGACACCACCACGACGGCGGGAGCGGACAGCTCCGTCAGCCGTGGGACCAGGTGCTCCGCGAGCTGGTCCACGAGCCGGGAGCGCGACGTCCGCGCGGAGGCCGTGCCCGGCAGGTCGAGCGGGAAGTCGGTCGCCTCGACGTCGCGGCGCAGGTCGCGCACCGCATCGAGCAACGAGGTGGCCGCGAGCGGACGCGCGAGGACCTCACGCACGTCGTCGACCGGAGCGGTGCCGGCGTCCGGCGACGGCGGCGCGGGGTGCGCGGGCGCTGTGCCGGGCTGCACTGTCACCGGACCATTGTCGCGACCGGCACCGACACGGCAAAACACCGCGGCCCGTGGCGGCGGGTGAGGTCCCACTAGGCTGGACGCGGTCCAGGCCCCCGTAGCTCAACGGATAGAGCAACGGCCTTCTAATCCGTCGGTTGCAGGTTCGAGTCCTGCCGGGGGCACCCAACGCACAAGGCTCGAACTTCGGCCCGACGAGTCAAGGGCCGGGGTTCGGGCCTTGTGCGCGTCCGCTGCCCAGGTGAGGGCGTCGGCGTTGACGGTGGGGTTGGCGTCTGACAGGTCACGGATCGCGTGCTCCTCGGCCGGCCGGTAGGTCTCGGGCAGCTCGGCGGCGCGCCGCTCGGCGCGGCAACGTCCGGTCTCCTGCAAGGTCAGGCGGATCAGCACCTCCGCGAGCTTGTGCAGATCGGGCGGGTCGCGGTGTACGGGACGCACGGAGAAGGATCGCTCGTCGTAGCGGCGCTGGCCGGTTGTCTTGACGTAGGAACCCATCAGCCGCGCAGCTCTCCGGTCTCGGGTCGAGGCCGGCATAGAAGTCGTCCTCGGCCTGCCTGCGGGTGGCAACGTCATTGAGGACGAACTGGTCGTAGGCGCACAGCCAGTGCAGGTGCAGCGCGGACAGCTCCCACACCAGCTCAGCGTGCCGGTGCCGGAAGGGCGGCAGGACGGCGGCGAGAAGGCCGTAGGTGTGGCGCAGCCATGTCGCCACTGAGTCGTACTCTGACAGCGAGGAAGAGGCCGCCAACCACAAGCGCTCGACCCGCTCGTTCAACCTCAAGTGGGCCGAGATGGACGGCTGGTCGAAGAAGTGCGACGTCAAGCAGATCGCCCGCGAGATCAAGCCCGACGACTGGGCGCTGTTCCTGCGCGTTATCGACGAGACCAAGTCATTCGCCGAGACCGTCGTCATCACCCGACGGAAGTCGTGACTCACCCGAAGGATGCAACGACTGTGGACCGTGCGTCCACACTGCATGCTCAGGCCTGGGTCGCGTGCCCCAGTGCTCGGAGCGCGGACTCAACCGTGTCTGCAGGGCTGGTATTGAACGCCAGAGTCGCCGACGGGGCCCTCCGGATCGCCGTGTTCACGACGTATTCGAGAAGCTCGACAACAGCATCAGGCTTGCGGATGCCGCCGCCGATCACAATGCAATCCCATTGCCCATTCGTCAGCGCAGCTTCCAACTGCGCATCAGCGGAATCGTCAAGCGCGATCAAGCACTCGACCAACTCGACGCTCTCCTCCCGCGCACGGCGGCGCGCCTGCTCGAAGGCAGGAGTCACAGCCTCCGGATCGACGCCGGGCACCGCAGACGGTTCGAAACCGATCAAGAGAACACGGACCATGGACGTCATGGTAGTGGCGCCCTCTTGCGGCAAGTCGGCACACCTGGGTCGTAACCACCCCGACGATCCGAAAGCACGCCGATGCTCTACCCGACCACTCCCGATGACCTCCGCCGGCGCCGCCTCATCGTCGCCGGGATCGCAACCGTTCTGTTGCTGATCGCGGTCGTGACGTACGCCGTCCTGGTCCATCGTGCGCACTCGCGCACTGGTGCCGTTCCAACTCACCGGGTCCGACGGTCGCGGCGCGGGTTCGACTGCTCGGGGCTCTGAGCGTCCGGTACAGCGCCACGAGCTCGTCCACCTGGACGGCGCTCAGAGAGGTTTGAGTCTTCCCAACTGAACGGATGAGCCGACCGCGGTCATCGGTGATCGAGGGCTCTGAGGGCCGCTCGTTACGCTTGTACGCACCGCGAGACAGGCGTGAAGCCACGGATTTCAGGGCCGGGGAAGAGTTCTCGAACTCGCTACGAAGGTGCCCAGACGCACGGCCTCGAACGCCGGTCCATCGGTCGACGACCGGGGCTCGAGGCCGCTGCTCGCCGTCCCACGCCCGTCGGGCGGCGGCGAGCGTCCGCCAGCTAGCCCGCCGGCCGTGCTCCCCGCACCGCGTACCGGTGCAGCGTGACCCCGCCCTCGAACGCCGCCTGCTCCAGCAGGTCCAGCTCGACCGGATCGGTGGGGGTGCCCGCCTCGGGGGCGTCGAACAGCGGCCGCCCAGCGCCCAGGATCGCCGGGTGGGTGAACAGCAGGAGCTCGTCCAGCAGGTGCGCCCGGAGCAGCTGCGTCGCCAGGGTCGCTCCTCCCACGCCGATGTCGCCGTCGGTCCGCTCCCGCAGCGCCGCGATCTGCTGGATCGCGCCCTCGCCGACGATGCGCGTGTTGTGCTCGGCGCTCGTGCGCGTGCGCGAGACGAGCACCTTGGGCTTCTCGGTCCAGATCTCGCCGTACTCGCGCAGGTAGTCCGGCAGTGAGGCGTCATGGCGGGCGGCCGGCCAGAACGACTCCATGATCTCGTGGACGACCCGGCCCTGGACCATGAGCGACAAGGCCCGGGCTCGGGCGTTGAACTCTCGATGCAGCGGCTCCCCGATGCGCATCCAGTCGCCGCCGCCGTCCTCGCCGGCCGCGTGCTCGATGCGCAGGTCGAGGGAGACGTTCATCCAGTAGACAAGACGAGCGGCCATGTACGCTCCTAGTGATGGCGATCTGCAACCGCTTGGCCGGAACTCTACGCACGTCCGACCGTCGTCACCAGGAGGTCCGGGGATGGATACCCCACCACGGTCCGGGTGTCCGATCAACGCCGCCGTCGAGGTGCTCGGGGACCCGTGGACGATGCTCGTGCTGCGCGACATCATGTTCGGCGGTCGCCGGCACTTCCGCGAGCTCGTCGCCGGCAGCGAGGAAGGCATCGCCACGAACGTCCTCAGCAGCCGCCTGAAGCAGCTCGTCTCGGCCGGCCTGCTCACCCGCACCACTGCCCGTCGCGGCCAGCGCGCGACCTACTCGCTCACCGAGGCCGGCATCCGGGTGCTCCCGGTCATGGTGGCGTTCGGCACCTGGGGCCTGGCGCACCGCGACGGCGAGCGCCGGCTGCGCGTTCGCGCCGAGCTGATGCGCGACGGCGGCCCCGAGCTGCTGGGACGGATGATGGACGAGCTGCGCGAGGTCCATCTGGGCATCCCCCGACCGGACCCGGACGCGCCCCGGGCGAGCGAGGAGCTGACAGCGGCGTACGAGCGGGCGGTGGCGGCCGGGTGAGCGACCGCTGAACCCGCCGACGACCGCCTCGTCGCGGTACCGCCCGGCGCGCCCCGGGGCGACGAGCCGTGGGCCCTTCGTCCCGACGCACCCGCTCCAATAGGTTAGGCTCGCCTAACCGTGACGCCCTACCACCGCCGACGACTCCTCGCCCTGTGCGCGACCGTACTGGTCGTGCTCGTGGTGGCGGTGGTGCTCAGCCTCATGGTGGGCCGCCAGTCGCTGTCCCCTGCCGCCGTCCTGCACGCGCTGTTCTCCCCCACCGGAGGACCGGCCGAGGACGTCGTGCGCGGCCTGCGGCTGCAGCGCACCGTGATCGCGCTCGTGGTCGGGCTCGCGCTGGGCGGCGCCGGGGCGCTCATGCAAGCGCTCACCCGCAACCCGCTGGCAGACCCCGGACTGCTGGGCGTCAACGCCGGGGCGGCGGCCGCCGTCGTGACGGGTTTCGCGCTGTTCGGCCTCACCGGGCGGTACACGCAGATGTGGCTCGCGCTCGGCGGGGCGGCGGTGGCCTCCGTCGTCGTCTACCTCATCGGCACCGGTGGGCGCGCCTCCGTGACGCCGGCCCGCCTCGCGCTGGCCGGGGCGGCGCTGTCCGCGGTGCTGCTGGCGTACCTCAACGCGCTTGCGCTGCGGGACCAGGAGAGCTTCGACACCATGCGCTTCTGGGTGGTCGGCTCCGTGGTGAACCGCGGGCTCGACACGCTCGGGGCGGCACTGCCGTTCCTCGCCGTCGGCACGGTGCTGGCCCTGCTCGTCACCCCCGGCCTCAACGCGCTCGCCCTCGGTGAGGACACCGGACGGTCCCTGGGTCTGCGCGTCGGCCGGGTGCGGCTGCTCACGGCGCTGGCCGTGATGCTGCTGTGCGGGGCCGCCACGGCCGTCGCGGGGCCGATCGCCTTCGTCGGGCTGACCGTGCCGCACGTCGTGCGCTCCGTGACCGGACCTGACCAGCGTGCCGTCGCCCCGCTGTCGATGCTCTCGGCCGCCGCCCTCCTGGTGGTCGCCGACACCGTCGGACGGATCGTGACCAGCGGCCGGGAGATCGAGGCCGGGGTCATGACGGCGATCCTCGGCGCCCCGGTCTTCATCGCGCTCGTCCGCCGCCGGAAGCTGGTGGCGCTGTGACCGCACCGACGCGTGACCGGCACGCCGTGACGGTGCTGTCCGCCGGTCGTGACCACAGCCGCCCGCTCAGCCTCGGCGGACGGTCGGTGCTGCTGCGACCGCGCTACGCCGCGGCGTGCGGGCTGCTGCTCGCCGCCGCCGTGGTCGCCGTCGGCGTGGCGGTGTGCCTGGGGGCCAACGCGGTCGCGCTCGACCGCGCCGTCGCGGCCATCCTCGGCCACGGGACGCCGGCGGAGCAGCTCGTCGTCGTCCAGCTCCGCCTGCCGCGCGCGCTCGTCGGTGCGCTCGTGGGGCTGGCGCTCGGGCTGGCCGGCGGGCTGTTCCAGTCGGTCACGCGCAACCCGCTCGGCAGCCCAGACGTCATCGGCTTCACCACGGGCTCGGCGACCGGCGGCCTGGTGGCGATCCTCGTGGTCGGCGGCGGGGCCGCCACCACGTCGACCGGTGCCGTCCTCGGCGGCGCCGGCACCGCGGCCGCCGTGCTGCTGCTCACGCTGCGCCACCACGGCGTCACCCCGCTGCGGCTCGTCCTGGTCGGCATCGGGGCGGGGACGATGCTCCAGGCGGTGAACTCGCTGCTCGTCGTCAGCTCCAACCTGTACGACGCGCAGAGTGCCTCGGTCTGGCTGGTCGGCAACCTGGCCGGTCGGGACTGGAGCCGTCTGGAACTGCTCGGGCCCGCCGTGGGGATCGGGCTCGTGCTGGCGCTGCTGCTCTCGCGCGCACTGACCGTCGGCGAGCTGGCCGACGAGCGGTCGGCCAGCCTCGGGCTGCGTCCCGACCGGGTGCGGCTCGCCGCCATGGTGCTCGGCGTGCTGCTCGCGTCGGTCGCGGTGGCGACGGCGGGCCCGATCGCGTTCATCTCGCTGTCCGCCCCGCAGATCGCCCGCCGGCTGACCGGCACCAGCGGTCCTAACCTGCTCGCCGGCGGGCTCGCCGGCGCCGTGCTGCTCGTGCTCACCGACCTGGCCGCCCGCGAGGCGTTCCAGCCCCGGCAGCTCCCCACCGGGGTGCTCACCGGCGTCGTCGGCGGGCTGTACCTGATCTGGCTGCTCACCCGCGAGTGGAGGAGGGGACGCGCATGACCGGCTCGACCGACGCTCGGCGGCTGCGCGCCGAGGGGGTCTCGCTCGGCTACGACGCGCAGACCGTCGTGCACCGGTTGGACCTCGCCGTCCCGGACGGCTCGTTCACGGTGATCGTCGGGGCGAACGGCTCCGGCAAGTCGACGCTGTTGCGCGGCCTGGCCCGCCTGCTGCGCCCGCAGACCGGACGCGTGCTGCTCGACGGGCACGAGATCCACTCCTACCCGCCCAAGGAGGCCGCCCGCCGGCTCGGGCTGCTGCCGCAGTCCCAGACCGCGCCGGACGGCATCTCGGTCATCGACCTCGTGGCGCGGGGCCGGTACCCGCACCAGTCGTTGCTACGGCAGTGGAGCGCCGCCGACGAGGAGGCCGTGCGCACAGCCTTGGAGCTCACCGACACCGCCGACCTGGCCGGCAAGGCCTTCGACGAGCTCTCCGGCGGGCAACGCCAGCGCGTGTGGCTCGCGATGGCCCTGGCCCAGCAGACCGAGATCCTGCTGCTGGACGAGCCGACCACCTACCTCGACATCGCCCACCAGATCGACGTGCTCGACCTGTGCGCACGGCTGCGCGCGGAGCGCGGCTACACCCTCGTCGCCGTCCTGCACGACCTCAACCTCGCCGCCCGGTACGCCACGCACCTGGTGGCGATGAAGGACGGCGCGATCGTCGCCGAGGGCCACCCGGCGGCCGTCGTCACGCCGGAGCTCGTCGCGCACGTCTTCGGCCTGTCCTGCCGGGTCATCACCGACCCGGAGTCCGGGACGCCGCTCGTCATCCCACGGCACCGGACCCACGCCCCCGCCCCGCGTCCGGACGACGCGCCTCCCCCCGCGACCAACCCCGCCGACGCGCCCGCCCGCCGGGCGCGTCCCGTCGACGTGTCGCCCACCGCGGCCCGTCCCACCGCAGAAGGAGAGACCCTCCCGTGAACGCTCGACCGAAGCACCTCGTCGTCGGAGCAGTCCTGGCGACGAGCGCCCTGGCCCTCACCGCCTGCAGCGGCACCAGCCCGTCCGACGGCGCCTCCAGCCCCGCCACGAGCGCGACGGGCGGCGGCTTCGAGTTCGCCGACGCGCGCGGCGGCACCGTGACGCTCGACGCGGTCCCGAGCACCGTCGTCGCCCAGAGCAGCGTCGCGGCGGCACTGTGGGACGCCGGCTACCACGTCGCCGGCGTGTACGGGGAGCTGACGCCGGTCGACGGCGAGCTCAGCTACCAGGCGGGCAGCATCGACCTGGACGACGTCACCGTCATCGGCTCCACCTACGGCGAGTTCGACACCGAGGCGTACGGGCTGATGAACCCGGACCTGCTCGTCGACTACACGTTCGACGGCTCCTCCCTGTGGTACGTCCCGGCGGAGCAGTCCGACCAGGTCCTCGGCCTCGCCCCGTCGCTGGCCGTGCCGGGCACGTACGACGACACCACCAGCGCGATCGAGACGTTCGTGGAGCTGGCCGGCGCCCTCGGTGCGGACACCGGCAGCCAGGAGCTCGCCGACGAGAAGGCGGCTTACGACAAGGCGCTCGACGACATCGGCGCCGTGGCCGCCGACTCCGGGCTCAAGGTCGTGGTGATGTCCGCCACCACGGACAGCCTCTACGTGGTCGACCCGGAGAACCTGCCGGAGACCAAGACGCTGACCGGCGTCGGGCTCGACCTGATCGCACCCGACAAGCACACCAGCGACCAGTTCCAGCAGTACAGCTGGGAGCAGGCGTCCGACTACGCCGACGCCGACGTCATCCTCTTCGACGCGCGCGCCTACGACGGCCTGAAGGCCGATCTGGACAAGATCCCGACCTGGGCGAGCCTGCCCGCGGTGCAGGCCGGCCAGGTCTACCCGTGGTACGCGGCGGCGCCGTACTCGTACAAGGCGTACGCGAGCATCTACCAGGAGCTGGCCGACGAGCTGCGGGGCGCCCAGGACCTCGGCTGACGCCGCCCGCCGGCCGGACACCGGCGAGGCCCGGCAGGCACCCGCCCGGCCGGCACCGGCGTGGCCCGGCAAGCGCCCGCGGGGCCGGCACCGGCGAGACCGGGCAAGCACCGGCACAGCCCGGCACCGGCGTGGCCCGGCAGGCACCGGCACAGCCCGGCACCGGCGTGGCCCGGCAGGCACCGGCACAGCCCGGCACCGGAACCGGCCGGCCCGGGACCGGCCGGCGGACACCGAGAGCGGCGGGCCCCCGTCACGGGGCCAGCCGCTCTCGGCACGCGTGGAAGCGCGGGGCCGGCGCGGCGACGGATACGGCAGATGCCACCATGGTCGGCGTGCCGCTGCCCGCCCCGCCTCCACCCGCCGTGCCTCCGTCCGCCTCACCTCCCTCCGCCACGCGCACAGGCGCCGGATCCGCC
>Ga0164243_10001917_pt1 | contig 34870 bp, 34 predicted proteins | sample OricompcompostOP_FD_108781 | JGI IMG/M metagenome (GOLD analysis project Ga0164243, IMG submission 108781) | Organic Plus compost microbial communities from Emeryville, California, USA - Original compost - Organic plus compost (OP) | ecosystem: Engineered > Solid waste > Mixed feedstock >...
GCTCCGGGCAGCGACGAGGAAGCCGTCGTCGTCTACACCTCGGCGATGGCCGGCAAACCGCTCGGCGCGATCCTCACGCATCGCAACCTGCTGGCGAACGCGCGATCGACCGTGGTCGCGGCGCGGCAGACGAGGGACGACCGCGTCCTCGCGCTGCTCCCCTTCGCCCATCTCTTCGGGCTCTCCGTGACGGCGAGCGCGCCGCTGCTCGCCGGCAGTCGGGTGATCACCATGCCGCGCTTCAACCCCGCGCGCGCCGTGGAATTGATCGCGTCCGGGGACGTCACCGAAGTCGTCGGGGTCCCCGCGATCTTCCGTGGCCTGCTCACCGCCATCGAACGCCGCGACGCGCCCGCGATGACCGCCGGCGCGCTGCGCCTCGCGATCTGCGGGGGCTCCCCCCTTTCGATCGAGCTGCAGGAGCGCTGGTTCGACGCGACCGGCGTCGAGCTCCGGCAGGGATACGGGCTCACCGAAGCGGGACCGGTATGCCTGTTCAATCGCGTCGATCGCGAGAACGTGCGCGGCACCTTGGGGTCGCCCTTTCCGGGCGTCGACGTTCGCCTCGGCGAGAGGCAAGAAATACTCGTGAGAGGGGAGAACGTATTCCGAGGCTACGTGAGCGGCGGTGACGCGGGGCTCCGCGTTCACGACGGGTGGCTGCACACGGGCGATCGCGGCCGGCCCGGCCCGGACGACACTGTCGCCTTCGACGGCGTTCTCAAGCCGATGTTCACCCACAACGGGTTCAACATCTATCCGCGCGAGCTCGAGGCGGCGATCGCGGAGCTCGACGGCGTCGAGCGCGTCACAGTCCGTGAAGACGCCGCCCCCGAGGGCGAATCGGAGATCGTCGTATCGTATCGCGGCACCCCGAGCGTCGACGACGTGCGCGCGTGGTGCGCGGCGCGGTTGAGCGCCTACAAGCAGCCGTCGGCGATCGAGCGCGAGTAGCCCGGTCAGACCCGGGCCGCGACCTGCATGCGCGACGCGCGCGGGAGCAGCGTCAGCTCGCCCCTGTCCGCCGCGACGACGAGCGCCTCCACCACTTCGGGATCGAACTGGGTGGTGGAGCAGCGCTTGATCTCATCGACGGCCATGTCGAGCGTCATCTCACTCGGGCGATAGGGACGGTCGCTCGTCATTGCGTCGAGCGCGTCGGCCGCCGCGGCGATGCGCGCCTCGAGCGGGATCGTCGTTCCGGCCAGGCCGTCCGGGATACCGCGGCCGTCGTACCGCTCGTGGTGCGACCGCACGATGTTCAGCGCATGCGGCGTGTCGCCGAGCAACGGTGCGAGGATCCGCCACCCGAGCATCGGGTGCGTCATGATGTGCTCGTACTCCTCGGCGGTCAGGCGGTCCGGCTTGTTGAGGACCGTCTCGCGCACGCCGATCTTGCCGATGTCGTGCACATGTCCGCCGAGCTCGATCTGCCGCAGCATCTCGCCGCCGAGCCCCATCCCCTGCGCGATCACCGTGGAGTAGTGGCTCACGCGGACGGAGTGGCCGCGCGTGTACGGATCCTTGAGTTCGAGCGCCTCGGCGAGCGACTGGACGCTGGCGAGGAAGAGCTCCTCGAGCCGGCGCGCCTGCGCCTGGACGCGCTCCTCGAGGCTCTCGCGGTAGGCGCGAAGCTCGAGCACCATTCGCCGCTTCTCGAGCGCCTGCGCCACGCGGGCGCGCACGTCCTCGAGCTGGTACGGTTTGATCACGTAGTCCGCCGCGCCGATCGCGAGGCAGTTCACCGCGATCTCCACGTCAGCGACCGCGGTGATCATGACGACGGCGACGTCCGGATGGAGCGAGCGGATTTCGCGCAGAAGCGCAAACCCGTCCATCTTCGGCATGCGGAGGTCGCTCAGCACGAGAATCGCGGCGTGTTTCTGCAACTGCTCCAGCGCCTCGATGCCGTTGCCGGCCTCGACACACTGAAAGCCGTCGCCGCGCATGAGATGCACCATCACCTGGCGAAGACGGGGTTCGTCGTCGACGATGAGGCAGATCGGCTGTTCGGACTCGGAAACGGCGGAAAGCGTGGGCATCGAATGAGATTCAGTTACGGCGGGCGGGGCGGGGCGGTTATTTTCAGCCAATTCCCACGAAGAAGAGTATCGGCATGACGCGAGTTTTTGACGAGGACCTTGTCGCGGGATTTGGCACCCGCGCCATTCACGCCGGCCAGCGCCCAGAGCCGCTCGCCGGGGCCATCATGACGCCGGTCTACCTGACGTCGACCTACGTTCAGGAAGGCCTGGGGCTGAACCGCGGGTACGAGTACGCGCGCGGTAAGAACCCGACGCGCGAAGCCTTCGAGCGAAACGTCGCCGCCCTTGAAAACGGCAAGCACGGCTTCGCCTTCGCAAGCGGGCTCGGCGCGCTGGACTCGATCATGAAGCTGTTCCGCGCCGGCGATCACATCGTCTGCGGCGAGAACGTCTACGGCGGCACCTTCCGGCTGTTCGACAAGATCCTCCAGCACATGGGGCTGTCGTTCAGCTACGTCGACACGCGCGACCCGCAGCGGATCGAAGACGCCATCACGCCGGCCACGCGCGCCGTGCTCGTCGAGACGCCGACGAACCCGCTCATGCGCCTGACCGACATCAAGGCCGCCGCGGAGATCGCGCACCGCCACGATGCACTCCTGATCGTCGACAACACGTTCGCGTCGCCGTACTTCCAGCGACCGCTCGAGCTCGGCGCCGACATCGTGTTCCACTCCACCACGAAGTACCTCAACGGCCACAGCGACATGATCGGCGGCATCGCCATCGTGCGCGACGACGACCTCGCCGCTCGGCTCCAGTTCATCCACAACGCCGCCGGGGCGGTCGCGGGCCCGTTCGACGCCTGGCTGGCGCTGCGGGGCACCAAGACGCTCCACCTGCGCATGCGCCAGCATGACGTCAACGGCCGCGAGATCGCCCGCTGGCTGGCCGAGCGCGTGGGCCACGAGAACGTCTACTACATCGGTCTCCCGACGCACCCGCAGCACGAGCTGGCCAAGCGCCAGATGACCGGCTTCGGTGGCATGATCAGTGTCGAGCTCGGGAGCCGAGAGAAGGCCGCTCACCTCCTCGAACACGTCCGGATCTTCGCCCTCGCCGAGTCGCTCGGCGGCGTCGAGTCGCTCATCAGCCAGCCGGCGGGAATGACGCACGCGTCGGTTCCGCCGGAGCGGCGCGCCGCGCTGGGGCTGTCCGAGGGGCTCGTCCGCCTCTCGTGCGGCGTCGAAGACACACAGGATCTCCTCGCCGACCTCGAGCAGGCCTTCGAGGGGATCGACGACGCCGGCAAGGGCGCCAGGAAGCGAGACACAAAGCACGCAGGCGTCGCGTAGTCATCCGGGTACCCCGGTCGAAGTGGTTCACGGCATCCGCGGGGCGATCCTGTCGGATGCCGTTTCACATTCGGTCGTTCGAACGCTGACCCTCTGCCCCGCATCGCCATGGCCAACCGCGTCCCGCTCGTCCAGATCTCCTCGCGCTCGTGGGAGCACCCGGCGGACCGCGCCGCGCTCAACACGCTGCGCGCCATCCCCGGCTTCGACGAGGTCGTGCGCAAGGTGGCCGGCTTCTTCGGTGAGCGCGGCATTCGCCAGCTCTTCCTCGGCGACGCGGTGAAGGTGACCGCCGAGCAGCGTCCCAGGCTCAACGCGATGTGGACCGAGGTGCTCGAGACGATGGATTGGCCCGAAAGGCCCGAGCTCTACGTCACGCAGACGCCGATCGTGAACGCCATGGCCGTCGGCTTCGACAAGCCGTTCGTCGTGGTGAACTCCGGCATGCTCGAAACCCTCACCGACGACGAGCTCCGCGCCGTGCTCGGCCACGAGCTCGGGCACATCATGAGCGGGCATCCGGTCTACACGACGATCGCGATCATCATCCTCTACTTCGGCGTCAGCAATCTGCCGTTCCTCGCCGCGGTCGCGATCCTGCCCTTCCAGCTCGCGCTCCTCGAGTGGTATCGCAAGAGCGAGTTCTCGGCAGATCGCGCCGGGCTGCTCACCGTGCAGGACCTCACCACCTCGATGAGCACGGAGATGAAGCTCGCCGGCGGCCGCGACTACGGCGACACGCTCAACGTGGATGAATTCATCCGTCAGGCGGAGCAGTACGAGACCGGCGGCAACGCGTGGGACACGGTGCTCAAGCTGATGAACACCGTCATGCGCACGCACCCGATGCACACCGTGCGCGCCGCGGAACTGCTGCGGTGGCACCGCGGCGGCGGCTACGACCGGATCATCGCCGGCGACTACGTCCGTCGCGGCCAGGAGGTCCCGGACCAACTGCAGCACGACTACGCGGACGCCGCCGACTACTACGGCCAGAAGACCCGCGAGACCGCGGAGTCGTTCAAGCAGGGGCTGAACAGCATGAAGGACTCGATCGCTTCGGCCTGGCGGAACCGCTAGCGCCGGTTCGCTGGTCGAGCCTGAAAATCGCGTCCGGGGAGGCCGTCACCGACTATGTTCGAGGTGGCGGCCGTTTCGTTTTCTGGCGCCGATACCTCGTCAATCGCTCGCCCTGTCTTCGCCGTGATCGCACGTCGACATCCCTCGAATTCCAAGCGCTCGTGAGCCACAAGATCCTCCTCGTCGGCGGCGGTGGCCGCGAGCATGCCCTTGCCTGGCGCCTCCATCGCGATGAGCCCGACGCCACGTTGTTTGCCGCGCCGGGAAATCCCGGCATCGCCGAGATCGCGTCGTGCGTCGCCATCGGCGCGACGGACATCGACGCACTGATTGCCTTCGCGCGCGAGAACGCGATCGACTGGACGCTCGTCGGCCCCGAAGCGCCCCTTGCCGCGGGCATCGTCGACGCCTTTCGCGCCGCGGGACTCCCCATCTTCGGCCCGACGAAGGCTGCCGCGATGCTCGAGACGTCGAAGGCCTTCTCGAAGGCGCTGATGGTGGAAGCCGGTGTGCCGACGGCGCGCGCCATCACGGTCGACAACGTGAACGACGCCCATCGCGCGATCGACGAGCTTGGCGCACCCGTGGTCGTGAAGGCGTCAGGCCTCGCCGCGGGGAAAGGCGTGATCGTTTGCCAGACGGTCGACGCGGCGAGAGAGGCCGCGAGATCGATGCTGGAGGCGAACGCGTTCGGCGACGCGGGCGCGACGATCCTCGTCGAGGAGTTCATGGAGGGTGAGGAACTCTCGGTCTTCGTGCTCACCGACGGCGAGCGGATGGTCGTGCTGCCCCCCGCGCAGGACCACAAGCGCCTGCTCGACGGCGATCGCGGCCCGAACACCGGAGGCATGGGCGCCTACTGCCCCGTTTCGATCGCGGAGCGCAATCCGCGGCTGATCGACGACGTGCTCGCGACGGTGGTGTCGCCGACCCTGGCGGCGATGCGCGCCCGCGGAACCCCGTTCACGGGGTTGCTCTACGCGGGGCTCATGCTCACGGCCGACGGGCCGAAGGTCGTGGAGTTCAACTGCCGCTTCGGCGATCCCGAGACACAGGCGATTCTCCCCGCCATCTCGAGCGACGTCTCCCTCGCGACGCTGATGCGCGCCATCGCCATCGGCGGTACGCTTCCGGACGTCCGCGTGACGACGTCGCGCGCCGCGGTGACGACCGTCCTCGCGGCGGCGGGCTATCCGGAAAAACCGCGGGCCGGAGATCCGATCAGCATCCCCGAATTTGGCGGCGACGTGCTCGTCTTCCACGCCGGGACCAGACGGAGCGACGATAGCCTGGTCACCGCCGGCGGCCGCGTCCTCGCCGTCACGGGCCTGGGCCTCACCCCCGACGAAGCGCAGCGCGTGAGTCAGCAGGCGGCTGCGTCGATCACCTTTCCCGACAAGCAGTACCGCACCGACATCGGTTGGCGCGAGCTGGCCCGCAATGCCGGAGCTTCCTGAGACCGAGACGATCGCGCGCGATCTCGATGCGGAGATCGCCGGCGCGCGCGTCGTGAGCGTGACCGTCACGCGCGACGACGTGCTCCGCGAGGTCGACTCGTCGGACTTCGCGCGGCGCGTCGCCGGTACGACGGTCGAGCGGGCGTGGCGACGAGCGAAGCTGGTCGTGCTCGACCTCTCGAGCGGTGACCGCATCGTCGTCCAGCCGCGATTCACTGGCGCGCTGCTCATCGACGACGGCGCGCTTCCCGACGAAGAGCGACAGTACTCGACCCTCGCGCTCACGCTCGACGACGGACGCCGGCTTCACTACCGCGACATTCGGCGCCTCGGGACGGTCGCGCTCATGTCGCCGGAGCGCTTCTCGAAGTACGCCGCCGCACTCGGCGTCGAGCCTCTTGACCCGTCGTTCACCGCCGAACATCTATCGGCACTTCTTCGGGGTCGCCGCCAGGCGATCAAAAAGGTGCTGATGGACCAGCGGCTGATCGCGGGAATCGGAAACATCTACGCGAACGAGGCGCTCTGGCGCGCGCGCATCGACCCGTCACGCGCCGCCGGCACTCTCACCGTGGACGAAGGAGCGTCGCTCCGCGACGAGATCGTCGACGTGCTCACCGCGTCGATCGCCGCGCGCGGCACGAGCTTCCGCGACTACCGCGATGCGAAGGGCCAGCGCGGCTCGTTCGTCGAGCAGCTCAGCGTCTACGGCCGCGGAGGCGAGCCCTGCCTGCGTTGCGGACGGGCGCTGATCGACACCCAGGCGATCGACGGACGCACCACCGTGCTATGCGCGCGCTGTCAAAGCTGAAGAAGCGCGTCCGGCCCCCGACGTCGGACGAGCAGCTGGGCGCCATGCTCGCGCAGGTCAAAGCCGAGGCGCGCGATCGTCCGGCCGTCTATCGCATGATCGCGGAGGACGGCGAGATCGTGTACGTCGGCAAATCCAAGCGGGTGCGGTCGCGGCTGCTCAGCTACTTCCGCGCGTCGTTCCCCGAAGAGAAAGGGGCGCGCATTCTCCGCGACGCCAGCCGGATCGAGTGGGAGTACGTGCCGAGCGAATTCGCCGCCCTGCTCACGGAACTGCGGTTGATCAAGCGGTTCCGGCCGCGCTTCAACGTCGCGATGAAGAGCGACGGCCGAAATTACTGTTTCATCAAGCTCACCCGCGGCGCCGCGTCCAAGCTCGTCGTCGTGCGCGGGCCGGGACCGGACGATCAGTCCACTTACTATGGCCCGTTCATGGGCGCGACAGGGGTCGGCGAAGCCGTGCGCGAGCTCAACGACGTCCTCGGACTGCGCGACTGCGGCCTCGATCAGAAGATGCACTTCGCCGACCAGCCGGAGCTGTTCGACGGCTTTCCACGCACTCCCGGCTGCATTCGCTTCGAGGTGAAGAAGTGCCTTGGCCCGTGCGTGGGTGGGTGCACGGTCCAGCAGTACGATGAGCGCACCGCACTGGCGCGCGCGTTTCTCGACGGCGTCGACGACGGTCCGATCGAGCACCTGCGCCGCGAGATGGAAGCCGCGAGCGAGCGGTTGGAGTTCGAGCGCGCGGCGTCGCTCCGCGACAAGCTCTTTCGGCTCGAGGCGCTGCGCGAGCAGTTCGCGCGGCTGCGCTTCGCGGTCGAGACGCTGTCGTTCACGTACGCCGTGCCCGGCCACGACGGCGACGATCGCGTCTATCTCATCCGGCGAGGGTGCGTCCGCGCGGAGGCGAAGGCGCCGAAGACGCCCGAGGATGCCGCGGCGCTGATGGCCCTGATCGACGAGGTCTACTCGCCGGTCGAGCGCAGCACGTCGCAGATACCCACGCACGAGATCGACGAGCTGCTCTTGCTCACGTCGTGGTTCAAGCGCTTTCCAGAGGAGATGGCGCGCACGAGCGCATAGCTCGGAACATGGAGCGGGGAGGCGGGAGGGACCGCCGCCGGCTCCCAGCGCTCCGTTCCGACAGCGGTGGCTCATTCCGTGCGTCGGTGTCGCCGCATGGCGACCAGTTCCTGGCAGGCAGCGACGCTCGTTCAGTGCATCAGCGTCCGACCGTGGCTCACGTACCCCGGCGGAGACGACGAGTCGGGCGGCTGCCACGACCTCACCCTCGGCAAGATCTACGAGATGCTCGGCGTCGAAGGGCGCGGGTCGTTCTACCGGATCATCGACGATTCGGGGGAGGATTTCCTCTACCCCGTGTCGCACTTCCGCGTGGTGTGATCAGACCGCGAGGTCGATCAGTTCGACGCTCGCCGCTCCATTCGCAATCAACAGGCGCGCGACGCTGGGCAGAAGCTCGAAGCGTCGCGCCCCCGCGGCCCCCGGATTGACCACCAGCCGGGCGCCTTCCGTCGCGGCCACCTGCTTGTGGGTGTGGCCGTACACGATCACATCGGCGTCGTAGCGCGCCGCCAGCTTGGCCGGCGTCGGACTTCCGACCTCGTGGCCATGGCTCACGTGAATCCGAACGCCGCCGATCTCGATGTCGATCGATTCGCTCAATCGGGGCTGCCCCGGCGCGTCGGTGTTGCCGTACACGGCGCGCACCGGCGCGATGAGCTCGAGTTCATCCAGCACGGCGTCCCCGCCCACATCGCCCGCATGCAAAATGAGCTCGACACCGGCGAGCGCCGTGTGAACGTCGGGGCGCACCATGCCGTGCGTATCGGAGATGAGTCCGAGAAGGTGTGTCCCGTCGCTCATTCCTCTGATTCCGATCCCCAGCGCGCGACGAGCGATTGCGGCACGCCAAGGTGATCGCAGATGCGCCCGACCATGAAGTTTACGAGATCGCTGATTGCCGCCGGCCGATGATAGAAACCCGGCGCCGCCGGCATCACGATCGCGCCGGCCCGCGTCACCCGCAGCATGTTCTCGAGATGGATCGCGCTGAGCGGCGTCTCGCGCGGCACGAGGATGAGCGGACGCCGCTCCTTGAGCATCACGTCCGCCGCGCGCTCGATCAGCGAACGCGACGAGCCCGCGGCGATCGCCGAAACCGTGCCCATCGAGCACGGAACGATCACCATCCCATCGTTGAGCGCCGAGCCGGACGCCGGCGCCGCGCCGCGGTCGCCGTCGTTGAACACGCGCACGAAGCGATCGAAGCCGGCCGCGCCGATCCGTTCCCGCAGGCCCTCGATCGACGGAATCTCCATCTCGGTGTCGAGCAGGCGAAAACCATGGCTCGACACGATGAGCTGAACGGGACGCTCAGCCGCGACGAGCGCCGAGAGCACGCCGACCGCGTAGGGCGCGCCGGACGCGCCGGTGATCGCGACGACGACGGGGTTCGCCGTCACCCGCCCGCCATGTGGCGCAGCGCGTACATCGTCGGCACGTGATGCACCAGACGCTCGGTCAGCACGCAGACGAAGAACACGATGCTGATCACACCGTTCATCGTGAAAAAGGCCGCGTCGAGGCGGGAGAAGTCGTCGGCTTTCACCAGAGAATGCTCATAGATGAGCAGGACGGCGGCGACCGCCACGCCCACGGCGAAGTACGTCCCCGCGTGCGTCCCCGCGTAGGTCGCGTACCCGACCGCGGCCAGGCACACCACCGTGATCACGTGCAGCACCCGCGCGAACAGCAGCGCGCGGGGCCCGCCGAGCGTCGACGGCAGCGAGTGCAACTTCTGGCTCCGGTCGAACTCGATGTCCTGAAGCGCGTACAGCACGTCGAAGCCCCCGCCCCACGTCGCGACGGCGAGCGCCAGCGCGATGAGCATCCACCACGGGCTGCTCCACTTCCCCGTCACGGCGAGGTATCCGCCTACCGGCGCGATCGCCATCCCGAAGCCGAGCACGAGATGGCACCAGCGGGTGAAGCGCTTCGTGTAGCTGTAGAAGCACACCCATGCGAGCGCGATCGGCGACAGCATCGCGCAGAGCGGATTGAGCTGCCACGCCGCGTACACGAACAGCAGTGCGGCGATCGTCACGGCCACGACCGCTTCGGTGACACGCAGCGCGCCGCTCGGCAGTTCGCGCTGTCGCGTCCGGGGATTCGCCGCGTCGATGTCGCGATCGACGATCCGGTTGAACCCCATCGCCGTGAACCGCGCGCACGTGAACGCCAGCACCGTCCAGCCGACCGTGCCGAGGGTGACGGGCGCGTGATACGACGCGAGCACCACCCCGACGAGCGCGAACGGCAGCGCGAAGACGGTGTGCGGCAGCTTCACGAAGTTCACATAGGCGAGCCACTTGGCGCCGCGATGCTCGAAGGTCTGCCCTTCGCGATGCGGGATCGGAGACGGACGGTGGAGCTTGTTCACGCTACCGCTCCCCGCTGCGGCTCGGCGCGCCACCGGTCGGAGTGCCCGGCGTCAGCCCCAGCTTCGGCCACATCGCATCCACCTTCCGCTTCGTTGCGGTGTCCATCTCGATCACGTCCGGCCACTCACGGGTAAAGCCCTCCTCGGGCAGCTTCTTCGTCGCGTCGAGCCCCATCTTCGAGCCGTAGGTGAACGTGCGGCTGGAGTGGTCGAGCACGTCCATCGGCCCCATCGTGAAGCGCGCGTCGCGCTCCGGATCGATGTTGTTCAGCGCGACCCACCACGCCTCCTGCGGATTGCGGACGTTCACCCAGTCGTCGACGATCACGAGCACCTTGGCGAGCGACATGAGCCCCTGCCCCCAGAGCGCGTTCATCACCTTGTACGCCTGCCCTGGATACTCCTTCCGGATCGAGACGAACACGAGGTTGTGGAAGATGCCCTCGGCCGGCATGTGATAGTCCACGATCTCGGGGATCGTGAGCTTGAGCAGCGGCAGGAAGATGCGCTCGGTCGCGTGGCCGAGATAGAAGTCCTCCATCGGCGGCCGCCCGACGATCGTCGCCGGCATGATCGCGTTCTTCCGCATCGTGATCGCCGTGACGTGCACCTGCGGATACAGGTCGGCGAGCGAATAGAAACCGGTGTGATCGCCGAAGGGGCCTTCCGTCACCAGCGGCTCCGCGGGGTCGATGTACCCCTCGAGCACGAAGTCCGCCTCGGCAGGCACCTCGAGATCGCAGGTCACCGCCTTCGTCAGCGTCACCGGCTTGGCGCGCAGAAAGCCGGCGAAGAGGAATTCGTCGATCGTCGGCGGAAGCGGTGCGCTCGCCGAATACATCGACGCCGGATCGGCGCCGAGCGCGATGCAGACTGGCATGCGCTCGCCGCGCTCCGCCATCTCGCGCCAGTGCGCCGCGCCCACCTTGTGCCGCTGCCAGTGCATGGCGAGCGTGGTCTTCCCGGTCTGCATGATGCGATACATCCCGACGTTGCGGATGCCGCGCTTCGGGTCCCGCGTGATCACCATCGGAAAGGTGATGTACGCACCGCCGTCGTCGGGCCAGCACTTGATGAGCGGGAGCTTGTCGAGATTCACCTCGTCGCCACGCCACACCACCTCCTGGCACGGCGCGCCGCCCTTCTTCATCCGCGGCGGAAACTTGCCGACCTCCAGGAGCTTCGGCAGCATCGAGAGCTTGCCCATCAGGCCTTCCGGAACCTTCATCTCGAGCAGCTCGGTGATGCGTGCCCCGATGTCGTCGAGCGACTCGACGCCCATCGACATGCTCATGCGCTTCATCGAGCCGAAGGTGTTGATCGCCACCGGAAACGCCGATTTCTCGCCGTTCATCAGCGTGACGTTCTCGAAGAGCAGCGCCTTGCCGCCCTCGGGCTGCTTCATCACGCGATCGGTGATCTCACAGAGTTCGAGGTTCGCCGAGACGGGGTGCTTGACGCGCGCGAGCTCGCCGGCCGCGTCGAGTTGTTGAATGAAATCGGAGAGAGTATCGGTCACGCTGATGCTGGTCAGTGCAGAAGGGCCGCGGCGTGGATCGACGCGGGGCGCGTCAACACGCGCGAGTCACCGCTTGGTTCCCGCGTGAATCGCGGCGATGCCGAAGCTGAGCGTCCGCCAGGTCACGTCGGTGAAGCCCGCGTCACGCATGCGGCTGGCGAGCTGCTCCTCGATCGGAAAGTTCGCCACGGATTTCGGCAAGTACTTGTAGGCCGACCCATGTCCGCTGATCAATCCGCCGATGAACGGCAGCACGTTGTGGAAGTACAGGTGGTAGCCCGCGCGGACCACGGACGAGCGCGGCGTCGTGAACTCGAGGATGACGAAACGGGCGCCCGGCGAGAGCGCACGATGCACCTCCCGCAGCCCCCGGTCGAGATCCGCCACGTTGCGAATGCCGAACGCGACGATCGCTCCAGCTGCCGAATTGGTCGCGACGGGCAGGTCCAGCGCGTCGGCGACCACCGGGGTCACCACGCTGGCCGACGACTTCCCCGCCCCGGCCCGCAGCATGGGCTCGGCGAAATCCGCCCCGATGATCCGCCCCCGAAAGCCATCGCGTCGCGCCAGCTCGGCCGACACGTCGAGCGTGCCGGCGCACAGGTCGATGAAGGTGCCGTCCGGCTCCCGCTCCCACCCGAGCGCGGCGATCGCGCGCCGACGCCAACGCTTGTCGATGTTGAAACTGAGCAGATGGTTGAGGAGATCGTACCGCGGCGCGATCTGGGAAAAGATCCGCTGGACGTACGCTCGCTTCTCATCACCGCCGGCCGCCGCGAGCTCCGCTTCGCGCTGTTCGGCCGCTCCTTCGATCTCACTCACAGGCATCGTCGAAAGTTGCCCGTGCCGCGAGGGCCAAGCAAGCCAAACTGGCTGGTTTGCGACGCGGAAGCGGCATTAGTTTGTCGTCACCGGCGATGCCACCAGCCCTCGACCTCCTCAATCTTCCGGACGCCGATGTCGTCGCGCTGGCCCAACAGGGGCGCGAGACCGCCTTCCGCGAGTTGATTCGCCGCTATGAGCGCCCGGTGTTCTCGCTCATCTACCGCATGGTGCGCGATCGCGAGCTCGCCGAGGACCTCGCCCAGGACACGTTCATCAAGGTCCTGAACCACATCGACCGCTACCGGCCGGAATTCAAGCTCTCCAGCTGGCTGTTCAAGATCGCCAACAACGTGGCGATCGATCATCTCCGCCGCCGCCAGCTCGATACGATCAGCATGGATGGGTCCCCACACGCCCAGACGGCTGACGCCATCGAGGCGACGTCCTTCGACGTGGTGGTGGACCAGGAGTCGGCGCTCGACGAACTCGAAGCGCGTGAGATGGGCACCGCCATCGAGCGGGCCATCGCCAGCCTCAGGCCTGAGTACCGATCGTGCATCATGCTCCGTCACGTCGAGGGGCGGTCGTACGAGGAAATTGCCGCCACTCTCGACCTGCCTCTGGGCACCGTAAAAACGTATATCCATCGAGCCCGTCACGAGTTACGCCGCGCGCTCGAGCATCTCCGCGAGGACAGCGGATGACCGCCGCCTGACGTTCAACGCTCCACCGCGCGCCATCCGTTCTGCTTCTGAAACCAACCTCGAACCGACTCCGTAAGTCCGCCGGAGCTTCCATGAATCACAGGCACCTTCTTCCAGACGAGATCGATCTCCTCCTCGACGATGACGAGGTGGGCTTCGGGGCCACCCCCCTGAAGGCCCACATTCGTGATTGTGTGGACTGCCGCGCCAGGGTCGACGAGGCGCGAATGATCGTCGCCGAGTTGGAAGACCTTCCGCACTTCGCCCCGTCGTACAACTTCGCGAATCGGGTCATGGCGCAGGTGCCGGTGTTCGTCCCGTGGCATGTCACCGCCCGGCAGACGATCGCCCAGTTCATCCCACAGTCGCGCTCGGCACGCATCGCGGTCGCTGGATTGGCCACCGCCGTTGCATCGGTCCTGACGGTCGGACTGCTCTGGATCTCGACGCAGACGGACGTGCTGGTCGTGGCGTCGGGCGCGGCGGGCAGCCAGATGAGAGGCCTGATCTTCGACGCGGGACGCGTGGTGCTCTCCACCGTGGTTGGCGATCAGATGTTCGCGGCCATCCAGCGTACCGGCCAGGTCGGCATCGTCGCCGCGCTGCTGGGACTCGCTGCCGCGGCTGGCGGGTCGATCGCCGGACTTCGCGCCCTCGCTATCGCATCCAGTCGACGCCGGGCGTAGGCATGCGCGCCCTGCTCGCTTTCGCCGCTCTGGCGCTCGGCTTCGGCCAGGCGTCCGCTCAGGCTACACCGGTTCGGGATTCCGCCCGCGCCGGCACGACGCAATCCGCAGCCGACACCGCTGAGCTCGCGCGCGACATCGCGGCCCGGCGGGCCGCGGGCAATACGCACCTGCCCGAAGCCGACCGATTCACCTTCGGCAATCGAACCATCGAAGCCGGTGCGTCCGTCGACGGACCGATCGCGGTCGCCCGCGGCACCCTCGATGTCTTCGGCACCATCAACGGCGACGCCGCGGCGATCGACGGCAACATCCGGGTGCACTCGGGCGGGCGCATCACCGGCGACGCCCGCGTCGCCGGCGGCACCATTCTCATCGACGGCGGCGTCATCGACGGGACGAAGCGCGCGTTGAGCGCCCACCTCCCCGCCGCGGCTCGCGCGCAATCGCCTCCGCTCACGACGGTCGAGTCGATCAAGTTGACGATCGGCTGGTTCGCGATCCTCATGATCATCGGGTTGGGAGTCATTGTCTTTGCGGACTCCAATCTCGACGGCGTGGTTCTCTCGCTCGAGCGCGGCTTCGGCAAGGCGTTCTGGATCGGGCTCGCCGGACAGGTGCTTCTGCTTCCGGCCCTGATCGTGATGACGGCGGCGCTCGCGGTCACGGTGATCGGCGTCCTGCTCATCCCCTTCGCGATCGTGGCGTACGTAATCGCCGCGGCTGGACTCGTGACGATGGGCTTCCTCGCGGTCTCGCGGCTGATCGGCGTCGCGTTCACCTCCGACCGTGGCACGACGTCGCCGCGCGGCGTGCATCTGCGGGCGCTGTTCACCGGCCTCATCGCATTTCTCGTTCTCTGGCTCGCGGCCGCGGCACTTCGCTCCGTGCCGATGGCCGGCGCCATCCTTCGCACGATCGCCATCGCCATCACCTGGGCCGCGGCCACCGTCGGTCTTGGCGCCGCGATCACGTCGCGCGCGGGCACGGTTCGCGCCGGCAACGCCACGGGTGGAACGGGCGCGGACGACTTGAGCTGGCAAACGCCCACTCCGGTCACGGGAGTCGCCGCGGCCACCCGCCGCGTCGCATCGTCCCGCTGACCCTGGAATAGCGCTTGCCGAGCCCTTGATCACCATGGTGATCAAGGGCTTTCGCGTCTGGCCGCTGCTCCGCGGAACCGTCAGGGAGATCGGCGCCGACCGCATCCCGACGCTCGCCGCATCGGCCGCCTACAACTTCTTCTTCTCGCTCTTCCCGCTCCTGCTGTTCCTGTCGCCGATGCTAGCCGTCATCGGCGACCGCGACGAGACGATGGGCTGGCTCATGGCACAGTTGACGTCGACGCTCACGCCGACCCAGGCCGAGGCGATGCGCCCGCTCCTCCAACGCATCGTCTTCGCCGAAAACGCGCCCAGCCTCATGTCGATCGGGCTCCTGCTCGCGGCATGGTCCGGCTCGAACATTTTCGGAACGCTCATGGAGGCGCTGAACACCGCGTACGACGTGAAGGAGTCACGCCCGTGGGTCCGGCAGCAGATCATTCGCCTGGGCGTGTTCGTGGTCGGCGTCGTCGTCATCGTTCTCGCGACGACGATCTTTTTGCAGGGAGAAGCGATTGCGACGCGCGTCGGCACCGCGCTCCATCTCGCGCCGGCGGCGATCTGGACGTGGAAGGTCCTTCAATATCCCATCGCATCGCTCGGACTCGTCACCCTGGCCTTCATCACATTCTACTTTCTGCCGAATGCCAGGCAGCGGCGCGGCCAGGTCCTGCTCGCCGCCGTCGTCACGACGGCGCTCTGGATCGCGGCGACGCTGCTCTTCCGCGTCTACGTCAACTACTTTCCGCCGAACGACGCGTACGGCTTGATCGGCGCCGTGATCGTGCTGCTGACGTGGATGTACTACACGATGTTCGTCCTGCTCTGCGGCGGCGAACTGGCATCAGAGATTCATCATGGGACCGGCGCGGTGGATCCCGAACGCGGCGCGGTCTACCTCGAGCGGCTCGTGACCTGAAGCCGACCGCCCGTCACGACACCGCGGGTTCCAGCGTGACTCGCGATCCGCGAACGATCTGCAGCGCCTCGGCCGCATTGCCGTCGCGCACCGCGAGCTCCACGAAGCCCGTCGAGCCGACAACCGCCACCGCCTCGCCGGTCGCGACGTCCGCGTACGTGTGACGCACCGGAATGCGCCTGAGCCCAGTGCGCACGACGCCGGCGCGAAAGCCGAACAGATTCGTCACCGCATTCCCGAAGCGATCGACGTAGATCACTTCGCCGTCGAGCGAGCCGTCGGTCTGGCGCACCGGCTCGGGCGTGCGCCTGACGACCGGCGACGCGGCCGATTCGCCGAGCGCATCCAGCGGCTCGCCGCGCGCCAGCGCGGCCGCGGCGGGCGCGAACACGTCTCGCCCGTGGAAGGTCGCCGAGGCCTTGGAGGGAACGGGCAGGACCACCGCCCGAGCCGTGGGGAGCAGGAGCGCCGCCGACAGCACACCGTTGTCCGGACCCACGAGCCAGCGTCCGTCGCTCTCCACGGCGATCGCGGCGCGCGAACTGCCGACGCCCGGATCCACGACCACGACGTGAATCGTCGCCGGCGGGAAGCGACGCCACACCCGGGCGAGCGTGAGCCGCGCGCGCTCGACGTCCTGCGGCGGAATGTCGTGCGTGATGTCGACGAGTGTGGCGTCGGGCGCGCCGGCGAGCAGCACGCCCTTCATCTCGCCCACGTAGCCGTCGACCGTCCCGAAATCGGTGAGCAGCGTGATGATCGGTTTCATCGTCACACAGCTTTGCGCCGCCACCGCCCACTGCGCCAGAGGCCAGCCATCGCCACGGCCCGCCCGATCGCCGTCAACGAGATGACCCACCAGATTCCGGCACTGCCCCACCGGGCGGCCGCCCACCCCGCGAGCGGAATCCGCGACGCCGTGAGCAGCGTCGACGACACCATCGGCGGCACCGTCTCCCCCGCCCCGCCCAACGCGCCCTCCAGCACGATCTCGGCGCAGATGGCGAGCTGGGAGATCGACGCGATCCGCAGGTATTTCGCCGATTCGGCAATCACCGCCGGATCGTGCGTGAACAGCGAGGCGAACTCCCGCGGAATCCCCAGTTCCAACGCGAAAGCGACGACGCCGAGGAGCGTGCAATAGCCGGTCGCCATCCAGGCCGCGCGCGACGCCCGGTCGGCACGCCCCGCGCCGAGGTTCTGCCCGACGATTGCCGCGGTCGCCGCGCCAAAGCCGACGCCGATCATGAAGAGCCAGCTCTCTACCCGATGGCCGATGCCGAGGGCCGCGAGCGCCGGTGTGCCGAACTGCGTCACCGTGCGCGTCATGAACACGTAGATCACGCTGAACGTGACGCCGGTGATCGCCGTGGGCAGCCCCACGCGCCACACCGGCGCGACGCGCGACGGGCTGGGCGACCCGAACCTCAGGAGTCCGCGCCGCTCGGCGATGACGACGCCCATGACGAACGCGGCGCCGCGCGTAGCGATCGTCGCGATGGCCGCACCCGCGATCCCGAGCTCCGGAAACGGGCCCACGCCGAGCATCAGCACCGGATCGAGTACCAGTGTGATCGCGACTGAAGCGAGGAGGAGCACGAACGGCGTCCGTGTGTCGCCCGATGCGCGGAACGTGGCGTCGACGGCGAAGAAGCCGTAGATGAGCGGCGTGCCGAGGAGATAGGTGCGGAGGTATCGCGTCGCCATCGCGGTGACGTCGGACGGCATCTCCATCACGCCGAGCATCCGCGACAGCGCAAGCGAACCGCCGAGCGCGACGACGAGGCCGAGCAGCATGGCGAAGAGCGTCGCGTCGGCGCAGAGACGCGCCGCCTCGTCGGGCCGGCGCTCGCCGATGCGGCGCGCCGCGACCGAGGTCAGCCCCACGCTGATCATCTCGGCGAGTGAGATGATCGCCCAGATCCAGAAGAGCGACGTCGACACCGCGGCCAGACCCGCGGAGCCGATGCGCGTGCCGACCCAGAACGCATCGACCGACGAGAAGATCGTCATGAGGAGCGACGAGGCCACGGCGGGGATCGCGACGCGGAGAATGGTTCCGCGCAGCGAGCCCGCGACGAGCTTGGGCGCCGCCCACTCGCCGGTCTGCGCGACCGGCGCTATGCCTTCGTGCGACTCGACCGGGAGCGAAACGTCCTTCGTCGGCTCGAGCACACGCCGGTCAGCGAGCTACCGCCGCTCCCAGCTCCTCGGTGACGCGCTGGGCGATGGCCGCCAGCGCTTTCGCCGCTGAAGACTCCGGCTCCGCGACGACGACGGGCGCGCCCTTGTCGCCGCCCTCCATCACGCGTTGATAGAGCGGAATCTGCCCGAGGAGCGGCAGCTCCAGCTCCCTGGCGAGCCGCTCGCCGCCGCCCTGGCCGAACAGCGGCGTGGGCTTGCCGCAGTGCGGGCACTCGAACCAGCTCATGTTCTCGACGATGCCGATCACTGGCACGCTCACGCGCTCGAACATCTTCGCGCCGCGCAGGGCATCGCCCACCGACACTTCCTGCGGCGTCGTGACGATGATCGCCCCGCCGAGCTGCGTCGCCTGAACGAGCGTGAGCTGGGCGTCGCCGGTGCCCGGCGGAAGGTCGACGATGAGGTAGTCGAGCTGGCCCCACGCCACGTCGCGGAGGAACTGCGTGATGATCTTCATGATGATCGGGCCGCGCCAGATCGCCGGCTGGTCGCGATCGATCAGCACGCCGATGCTGATCAGCTTCACGCCGTGCGCCTCGAGCGGGATGATCTTCTCGTTGATCACCATCGGCGGTTCGTGCACGCCCATCATCAACGGGAGATTCGGGCCGTAGATGTCGGCGTCCATCAGCCCGACGCGCGCGCCGGACTTCGCGAGCGCCACGGCGAGGTTCACCGACACGGTCGACTTGCCGACGCCGCCCTTGCCGCTCGAGACCGCGATGACCTTTCCGAGATTCGGATAGGAGACCGGCGTCGGCGCCGGCACTCCGGCGGCCTTCGACTGCGGCGTCTGGTTCATCACCGGCAGCGTACGCCCCGCCGTCTTGCGGTTGGCCTCGAACGCGGCCGCGTCCGCGATGTCGATCGTGACCTCGGTGACGCCCTCGACCTGCTCGAGCGCGTGGCGCATCGTCCGCGCGAAGACCGGATTGTCTCCGGGCGCGACGAGCAGCGTGAGGCGGACCTTGCCGGACGTGGTGGTCGCGATGTCGCGAACGGCTTCGCTGGTGATGACATCCGTACCCGTGCGCGGATGCCGAAGCTTGGAAAGGGCGTCGCTGATGCGGCCCTGGAGAGTGCTGGCCATGAGAACTTCCTAACTACGGTTCAGGGAGAGAGAGATACTGGCGCGCCGCGTCGATGACCCGATCGCGCACCTCGGCGAGCCCTCCGGCGATCAACGCCCCGGATGCTTTCACGTGCCCGCCGCCGCCGAACTGGCGCGCGAACGCGTTCACGTCGACGGCGCCGGTGCTGCGGAACGAAACCTTGACCTTGCCGTACCCGAGATCGCGGAAGAAGAGCGCCATCCGCGTACCCGCGACCGAGCGCGCATGCTCGACGATTCCATCGAGGTCTTCCTGGCGCACGCCGAACTTCTCGAGCGCCCCGGCGTCCATCGAGAGCCAGGTGAGGCCAGTCGCTTCGTCGACTCCGAGCGTCTCGAGCACCTTGCCGAGCAGGCGCAGGCGCCCCGCCGGCGCGGAGGCGTAGATCCGCACGTAGCTCTCTTCCGGATCGACGCCCGTGGCGAGCAGCGCGGCGGCAACCGCGTGACAGCGCGGTGTGGTGTTGCTGAAGCGAAAGCTTCCGGTGTCCGTGAGGATGGCGGCGTAGAGCCCCTGCGCGATCGCCGGTGTGATCTCGAACCCAAGCTCACAGCCCAGATCGTAGACCAGCTCGCCGGTGGCACACGCCGTCACGTCGGTGAGAATGACGTCGCCGGCCGGATCGTCCGACGCAACGTGGTGGTCGATCACGAGCCGCGGTACGCGCAGCCGTCGTACCGTGTCGGCAAGCGCGCCGAGGCGTTTGACGTCGCTGATGTCGAGAACGATGAGGAGATCGATGCCGTCGAGCGCGCTCGCGCCCTTCGCGGTCATGTTCTTCACGTCGTCGCCGAGCAGGTAGTCGAACAGCGCGGGCCACGGTGTCGGGTTCACGATGCGCACGTCCAGGCCGCGCTGCGCCAGCATGCGCGCGAGCGCGACCTGCGATCCACAGCCGTCGCCGTCGGCGTTCATGTGCGTCGACAGCGCGACCTTGCGGCCAGGCACGAACTCCCGATCGAGCTGCGCAATGGCGGCCCGTCTCGGCTCGGGGATCGTGAGGAAATCGTGAACGGAGGACACTGTCAGGCGCTGAGAGCTGGGAGACGAGGCTCGGGCGGAGGACGCGAAGTCGTCCCGGAGCCGAGCCAATTCGCGGCTCCGGCGCCGCACCCCACCTCGAACAAAACGGCGCCCGGATTTCCGGACGCCGTTGAGAAACCTAACGATACCGCGATCGCTCAGTCGCCCGCTTCGGCGAGCCCCGAACCGACCTTGGAGTGAGTCCGGCTGTACCCGAAGTAGATCACCATGCCGATCGCCATCCAGACGATGAGCCGGATCCAGGTGTCCCGCGGCAGCGTGACCATCATGTAGCCGCAGATGAGGATGCCGAGGATCGGCACCAGCGGAACCATCGGCGTGCGGAACGGGCGCGGGATGTTCGGACGCTTGTAGCGCAGGATCATCACGCCGAAGCACACGATCACGAACGCCAGCAGGGTACCGATCGAGACGAGCTCGCCGAGGAGCGCGATCGGGAAGAAGGCGGCCACGATCGCGGCGACGCAGCCCGTGACGATCGTCGTGATGTACGGCGTCTGGAACTTCGGATGGATCTTTCCGAAGGTGGCCGGAAGGAGTCCGTCGCGGCTCATCGAGAAGAAGATGCGCGGCTGCCCCATGAGCATCACGAGCACGACCGACGCCAGACCGAGGATCGCGCCGATGTTGATGAAGTAGGTCAGCCAGTGGAGCGCCGGGCCCGCCTTGTCGATCGCGACGAAGACCGGATGCGGAACGTTCAGCTCCGTGTAGTGCGCCAGGCCGGTCATGACGAGCGCCATCAGGATGTACAGCACGGTGCAGATGGCAAGCGAGGACAGAATGCCGATCGGCATGTCGCGCTGCGGGTTCCGCGCTTCCTGCGCGGCGGTGGACACCGCGTCGAACCCGATGTAGGCGAAGAACACGACCGCCGCGCCACGCACGATGCCGCTGAACCCGTAGTGGCCGAATTCACCGGTGGTGTTGGGCGGAATGAAGGGGTGCCAGTTCGCGGTGTTGACGTACATGAAGCCGAACCCGATCACCGCGATCACGATCGCGACCTTCACGAACACGATCAGGTTGTTGAACTTCGCGGACTCGCTGATGCCGATGACGAGCAGCGTGGTCATGAGGAAGACCAGAAGCATCGCCGGCAGGTTGATCATGCCGGGGGTCGCGACGAGGCCGGCGGCGCAAACGCCGTTGGTCATCGCCGTCGCGACGTTCGTCACCGGATCGATGCAGAGGACGTTGCGAACCAGCGTGTGCGTGCCCTCGACCGTGAGCGGCGCCTGCGTCCACGCCGCGGGCATCTTCACCCCGAGCTCACTGAGGAAGGCGACGAAGTACCCCGACCAACCCACGGCCACCGTCGCCGCACCGAAGAGGTACTCCAGAATCAGGTCCCACCCGATGATCCAGGCGATGAACTCGCCCATCGTCGCATAGCCGTAGGTGTACGCGCTGCCGGCGATCGGAATCATCGCCGAGAACTCGGCGTAGCAGAGGCCGGCGAACAGACAGCCGAGGCCCGCGAGGATGAACGACAGAACGATCGCCGGACCCGCGTATTGCGCGGCGGCGGTGCCCGTCAATACGAAGATGCCGGCGCCAATGATCGCTCCAATCCCCAACATCGTGAGGTTGAGCGCGCCGAGGACTCGTTTGAGCGAGACTTCCCCGCCTTCGGCGGCCGCCTCCGATTGGAGTTGGGCAATGCTCTTGGTGGACAACAACCCCATGGTATAAGTCTCCAGGGTTCACGCAGCAGGAGGATATAGCGACGACGGCGCGTGTTCGCGCGCCGTCGATCGGGAGGGACCATCTGTATACAGTTGCTCGGTCGTTCGGGGCGGAAGTTGGAAACCGATCACGACAATGTCAAGCAATCGGGTCGGGACCGAGCGAGCAAGCGGCGTCAAACGGAGTAATTCGGCGCTTCTCTCGTGATGGTGACGTCGTGCGGATGGGACTCGCGCAAACCGGCCGTCGAGATTCGCACGAACTGAGTTTCGGTGCGCAGCTCGTCGATCGTCGCGCAGCCTACGTACCCCATGCCGCTCCGCAGTCCGCCGACCATCTGGAACAGTACGTCGGAGACGGGGCCGCGGTACGGCACGCGCCCTTCGATGCCCTCCGGCACCAGCTTCTTCGGCGAGAGCTCCCCCTCCTGGAAGTAGCGGTCGGCGCTGCCGTCCTGCATTGCCGACAGGCTGCCCATGCCGCGGATCATCTTGAAGCGACGTCCCTCGAGGAGGAAGGTCTCGCCCGGGCTCTCTTCGGTGCCGGCCAGCATGGAACCCATCATCACGCTCGACGCACCGGCCGCGAGCGCCTTCACGGCGTCGCCGGAATATTTGATGCCGCCATCCGCGATGACCGGCACGTCGCCCGCACCTTCGACGGCGTCGAACACCGCGGTGAGCTGCGGAACGCCGACGCCGGTGACGACGCGAGTAGTGCAGATCGAACCCGGACCGACGCCGACCTTCACCGCGTCGACCCCCCGCTCGACGAGCGCCGCGCTCGCTTCACGCGTCGCGATGTTGCCTGCGACGAGCTGAATGTCGGGGAACGCTTCACGCACCGTCGCCGTAGCCTGAAGCACCGCGTCGGCGTGTCCGTGCGCCGTGTCGATGATCAGCGCGTCGACGCCGGCGTCGACGAGCGCCTTCGCGCGCGTGAGGAAATCGCCGCCGGCGCCGATCGCCGCAGCGACGCGCAGGCGACCGAACGTGTCCTTGTTGGCATCCGGGTACTGACGGCGCTTGTGAATGTCCTTGATCGTGATCAGGCCCTTCAGCACACCGTCGCCGTTGACCACCGGCAGCTTCTCGATGCGGTGCTTCGCCAGAATCTGCTCGGCTTCGTCGAGGGTTGTGCCCTCGTTCGCCGTGATCAGGTTGCGGCTCGTCATCGCCTCGCTGAGCGGGCGGTCGAGATTGCGCTCGAACTGCAGGTCGCGATTGGTGATGATGCCGACGAGCTTCTCGTTCTCGTCGACGATCGGAACGCCGGAGATACGGAAGCGGTGCATGAGCGCGGTCGCTTCGCGCACCGTGTCGCCGGAGCGCAGCGTGATCGGCTTGAGGATCATGCCGCTCTCGGAGCGCTTCACGCGGTCGACCTCGGCGGCCTGCCGATCGATCGACATGTTCTTGTGGAGCACCCCGATGCCGCCGGCGCGCGCCATCGCGATCGCCATGTCGGATTCGGTGACCGTGTCCATTGCGGCGGACACGAGCGGAATGCGCAGCTCGATGCCGCGAGAGAAACGCGTGACGACCGAAACATCTTTCGGGTGCGTCAGCGAGTGCCGCGGCGCGAGGAGTACGTCGTCGAACGTGAGAGCAAGATCTTCGCGGACGCGCGGCAGACCGCCGGCGCGCTCCTGAGAACGCAAAGGCCCGCTCCCCTGTTCCGGGGTCGCGGGCCTCACTGGGTGTCGAGTTCTGGTCGCCATGGCGAAATGTAGGCGAGGCACCCGATCAAGTCCAGTTCACGCTTCACTCATCGGCCGATCATTCGCAGGCGTCGCCGGATCCGGCGCGGGAGGAAGAATGCCGCGGCGGCGAGCGCGCTCCGCAGGTTGAGATCGGCCAGATCGCTCGGCCGCCCGGTCCAGTGGTCGAGCAGCACCATCCGCCCCGCGTTGCTCACCAGGCGCTGCAGCGCGAGCACGAGGAGATAGACGTCGTCGACTTCGCCAAGAAATGGAATGAAGTCCGGAACGAGGTCGACCGGCATGATGATGTAGGCGATCGCCCCGAGGACCAGCAGCTTGTCGACCATCGACACGCGGGCGTCGGTCGCCAGTCCGCCGAGCAGCCGGATGTATTGCGGCAACTGTGCGATGTAGTGCACCACCGTGCGCTTCTTGCCGGTGCCGGGTGCCACCGGCGCCTCCGCCTCGAGGACAGCTTCCTCCCGCGCCGCCGGTCGTCGGCCGCGCTTCCGTGTGGACGTCGCCATCAGAGCTTCTCTCCGGGACCGCCTGGGTCCTTGGTGTCGTGGGCCGTGGAAGACGCATTGTCCGGCGTCGCCGGGGGCGGGCCCGAGGTCGTCGGGCGGACGTCGGTCGCGGTGCGCGCCTTGTCGACGAGATCGTTCGCGACGGTCTTGCCGGTCTCGATCGCGTTGTTCAGCACGGACGCCGCGCGGTTCATGAACCCGACCGTCTCGGCGATCGCGCTCGCGGAGACCTTGCCGGCCCGAAGCCGATCCTCGATCGCTTCCGTGAACTTCGTGAAGGTGTTCGCGCTCGGCGACGTGCGCTCCGCATAGCGCGACTCGAGGAACTCGACGTAGTCGAGAACCTGATACGCCCGCTCGTCCGACAGCGTCTCCAGCTTTCTGAGAATTCGGTCGCGCAGATGCTCGTTGATGGGCATGGTTCCTCGGTATGGCGCTCGGCACCTGCGCTCGGACGTGCGCGGTCTGTTAAAGGTTGCTCATCCCTTCCACCGCGACCGCTTGCCGCGCGTGTCGATGTGCACGTACGGCGTACGGTAGCGGCGGCTCGTGTAGAGCCCAAGACCTCCGACGAGGTCCGGGAACTCCGTCTCGACCTGATCCACCGCCTGCGCGACGAGCAGCTCGTCCTTCGACGTGACGCGGCCGTCGCCGTCAGCATCGATCGCCACGTCTGCCGCGTCGCCGTACTGATGCCGGCTGTCGCGCGCCGCGCGCGGAACGCCCGCGTTGTGCGCCGGCGTTCGAAAACCGCTGTGCACGTCAAGTGCCACGTTCTGCACGTCGCTCTCGCTCACCTTCGCGACGGTGCCGCGGCCGCCAAGCTTCGCCAGCACGAGCTCCAGCTTGTCGAGGAGGCGCGGATTGAGCGCCACGTACTTCGGCCAGACGTTCTCCTGCTGATCGTGCGTGAGGAAGTCGCCCAGCCTGAGGTGGGTGCTCACCCGGAGGCTGAGATCGGCCTCGTGCACCTCGAGGAATCCTTCCGGATGATCCCGATGGCCGAGCCGCTCGGCGATGTACGTGCCGATCTTGTAGCCGTTCAGGCGTCCGCCGACCTTCTGCTCGAAGGGCACCATCACCGCGAGCGTCGGCTCGGGAATCACGTGGCGCAGTCCGCCGCGGACGATCGCGAGATGATAGAAACCCGGCGCTGACGGCGCGACGAACCGCGCACCGTTCACCGGACGAATCTCCTCGTCGCCGGCCGCGTCGCGCGCCGGCACCCACACGTAGGACAGCGACGACGGATCGCCGCTCACCTCGACCGGGAACTCGAGCTCACCACCGGGCAGCGCGAAGCGCAGCCGCACCTCGCGACTCGCGCCGAACGCATTGGGCGAAGCGAGCGCCGCCAGCGGCGAGTCGCCGCGCACGAGGTGCGCGAACGGCGCGATCGGCGCGACGGCCGACGGATGCATGAACTGCACAGCCCCGACGATCGCCCCGAGCAGGATGACGATCGCGCCACTCCGGCTGCGTCCGGCGTTCCATCGCATCTATCGCCGATCCTCGCGCGCCGGGCGGGCGCATCCGTCGTCGAACCGCATTGTCGTCATTCGCTTCAGCACCCAGGTCGAAGAGGTCCAAACGGCGAGCCCGAAGCTCGCCCCCGGACCGGCCATCCGCCAGCAACCTTCAGATCCTATCGCGAGGGACCGCGCGGAACCACCCGGCAGACGAGCCGCAAATCCGGCCAGCAACACAATTTAGACCGAATGCGGACGAGTCCGCACCGCAGGATTAGATTCGAGGCACTCTCTCTCCAACTCGTCACCAGTCTTCCGAACGTGCCCAAACGACCGGTTGTGCTCGTGGTTCTCGACGGGTGGGGCTATCGCGCCGAACGCGACGGCAACGCGATCGCGATGGCCAACACGCCGACGTGGGACGCCATTTTCTCCCGCTATCCCAGGACGCTGCTCGAGGCGTCAGGGCGCGCCGTCGGATTGCCGCGCGACCAGATGGGAAATAGCGAGGTCGGCCATTTGAACCTGGGCGCGGGCCGGGTGGTCATGCAGGACCTCGTGCGCATCGGCGAGTCGATCCGCACGCGCACCTTCTTCGAGAACCCCGCCTTTACAGGCGCGTGCGACGCGGCCAAGGCCAACGGCGGCACGGTCCATCTCATGGGCCTGATCGGCGCGGGAGGCGTGCACGCGATCGACAAGCACCTGTTCGCGCTGATCGATCTCTGCGCCGAGCGAGGCGTTCCGCGCATTGCGATCCATGCGCTCATGGACGGCCGTGACACGATGCCGCGCTCGGGGCTCAATTACATGCGCCAGCTCCTCGACTACGCCGCCGGGCGCGCCGAGGTCGCGAGTCTCGGCGGGCGGTATTTCGGCATGGATCGCGACCGTCGCTGGGATCGCATCGAGAAGTGGTATCGCGTGTCCGTCGACGGCGTCGGGCCCGAGGGGCAGGATCCGATTTCCGTCATTCAAGCGGCCTACGACCGAAACGAGACCGACGAGTTCATCACGCCGACGGTCATCGTGCGCGACGGGCAGCCCGTCGCGCCCATGCGCGACGGCGATGCGGTCATCTTCTTCAACTATCGCGCGGATCGCATGCGGCAGATCGTGCGGGCCATCAGCGATCCGTCGTTTCAGGAATTCGATGTCAGCCGGCGTCCGTCGCTGACTTTCGCGACGATGACGAGCTACGACCGCACGTTCGATCTGCCGGTCGCGTTTCCTCCGCAATCGATGGCGAACATCGTGGGCGAAGTGGTGTCCAAGGCTGGCATGCGGCAGCTGCGAACGGCCGAGACCGAGAAGTACGCCCACGTGACGTACTTCTTCAACGGGGGGATCGAGACGCCCTTCCCGTGCGAGGATCGCCATCTGGTGCCGAGCCAGAAGGTCGCGACGTATGATCTGGCCCCGGAGATGAGCGCGCCCGGCATCACCGACGTGCTCTGCGGCGCGATCGAGAAGGGAGAGCACGATTTCATCCTGTGCAACTACGCGAACAGCGACATGGTCGGGCACACGGGCGTGATGCCGGCGGTGATTCGCGCGATCGAGACCGTGGATGCCTGCCTGGCACGGGTGATGAAGGCCGCCGAGAAGACCGACGCGCGGCTGTTGATCACCGCCGACCATGGCAACTGCGAGATGATGATCGACCCGGAGACCGGCGGGCCGCACACGGCACACACGACGAACCCGGTGCCGTTCGTGATGGTAGATTCCGATGGCGATCGCGCGCTCCGCTCCGGCGGCGCGCTGTGCGACGTGGGCCCCACGGTGTTGACGCTGCTGGGCATCGAGCAACCCGCCGAGATGACCGGGGTAGACCTGCAAAAAATTGGAGAGCGCGCGTGAAGAAAGTCATCGCACCGTTGATGGCGCTGTGGATCACCGGTGCAGCGGCGGTTGCGGCCCAGGAGCCGGAACCGCCGCAGCGAACCACCTCGGTCGGCCACACCCCCGAGAACAGCCCCTTCCTGGATCTCGAGTACAAGCAGGAGCTGACGCTCGTCGGCGGGTGGTATCACGCCCACCGCGACCCCGCGTTCGTCGGGCCGCAGAGTGGTCCGATCTTCGGGCTGCGGTACGAGTTCCGCCCTACCGGTCCCCTCTATCTGATCGTCGATGCCGCGAGGATCCAGTCTGACCGGCGCCTCATCAACCCCGCGAAGGTCGAGGCGCAGCGCGAGCTCGGCACCGTGACGCGTCCGCTCTATACGATCGACGGCGGCCTCGGACTCGGGCTCACCGGCGGAAAGAGCTGGCACCATCTCGTGCCGCAGGTCTCCGGCGGGGCGGGCATCGTATCGGACTTTCGCTCGGAGGCGGATTCTGGCGGGTTCAAGTTCGGCACCCGCTTTGCACTCAACTGGGGCGCCGGTGTCAAATACGTGCCCGGCGGGCGATGGCAGATCCGCGCCGACATGAAGAACCGTGCATACACGCTGTCGTATCCCACGACGTTCTACCTGGATCCGAACGGCGGCACGGCGGTGGTCAAGCCGGATCAATCGCGATCGTTCTGGATGAACAATCCGTCTTACGTCCTCGGACTCTCCTGGCTCTTCTAGCCAGCGCGGCGCGCCGGGGACCATCCGGGAGTCTCATGGCGCGCGACTTCGAAGACATTCACGATCTCGAATCACTGAGCGATGACGAGCTCCGCGGGCTCGTTCGCGAACATCTCCGGGCCAACAATGCCGTCGACATCGACGACATCACGGTCCGTGTCGCGGATGGCGTTGTCGTTCTCGGCGGCCGTGTGGGAACCGACGGTGAGAAGCTGATCGCCGAGCACGTCGTCACCGACGTCCTCGGCGCGGAAGCGGTGCGGAACGAGATCGTCGTCGATCAGATCCGCCGCGCGGAAAGTCCGGAAGCCGCCGACGAGCATATCGCCGACGAGGAGAAGCGCGAGGGACTGCTGCTCGGAGACCGTCCTGTGCCGCTGAGCCCGGAGACCGAGACCCGCCTCGATCAGGTCGACGACACGCTGTTCGGCACGACGGACGTGGGCCACGCCATCGCCGAGGGCACGGCGTGGATTCCGCCGGAGTCGCCGACGCAGGAGGGCATCCTCAACGAGCGCGACGCGTCTGGCGAGAATCATTGACGCGTCCACCGTGACGTGGCCCGAGTCGGCGAAGGCGGCGATGGCTTGTCCATCGCCGCCTTTTCGCTTTGCTTCACCAATCGGCCTGCGCGCCCCCATCACCGTTCACTGATGCCTTCGACCCTCACGCGCCGAGTGCGCTTCGCCGCCGCGCATCGTTACAGACGCCCCGACTGGTCCGAGGAGGAAAACGCCCGCGTGTTCGGATCGTGCGCGCGCGAGCACTACCACGGACACAGTTATGTGTGCGACGTCACCATCGCCGGCGAGATCGATCCGCGCACGGGAATGATCGTCGACCTCGGTGAGCTGGATCGCATTCTGGCGATCGAGGTGCACGATCGGTTCGATCATCGCAACATCAATCTCGACGTGCCCGAGTTCGCCGACGGCGGTCTCATTCCCACGGGCGAAGAGCTTGCACGCTTCATCTTCCAACGTGTGCAGGCACGACTCGGCGCGAAGGTTCGGGTTGCCGAGGTCGTGCTCGCCGAAGATGAGACACTTCGTGCCAGCTATCGAACGGACTGATGCACATCTTCGGCGCATAAGTGACCTCGCACGTGGGTCGTTCTTCCTTGCGGTGGAGAATCTGCCCGTGCCGCCGTCACTCTCATCCCGTCGCCGTTCATCTGCCGCGAGCCAGACGCTCGCGGATCAGTTCCGGCCGCTCATCGCGATTCACGATACGGTTCGTGATCGCGCGCCCTCGGCAGTGGATGTCGAAGCTGCTCGCAAGCGCATTCGTAGCGGACGCTACGGTTTTGAGCCGGCCGAACTCTTACAGCATGCCGGTGATCTCACGCGTGCGTTTCAACGCACCGCGGCGGCATTCGAACGCGTCGGCGCAGCGTCCGCGTCGCAGTTGCATGCGCTACGCAGCAAGCCGCACGACGTGAGCGCGTTGCTCCTGAGTTGGGTGCATGGAGATTCGATGCCGCGCAATCCCGCGCAGCGGCTGGCGCGACACGTGGCCGCGGTCGTCGGGAATGCCGTGCTCTCGCGCGCCGCGGAAGATGTCGCGGGTGGTTTCTCGTTCGCCGCGTGGAAGCGGTCGCACTGCCCGTGCTGCGGCGGCTCGCCCGATCTCGCGCTAGCGACCGACAAGCGCCGGTCGCTCATCTGCTGGCGCTGCGACACAGTCTGGCGCACCCCGCAGCTCGGCTGTCTCGGTTGCGGCGCCGACTCGCCGCCGACACTCGTGCGCGTGGCGTCGCCGTACGGCTACGAGCTGACGATCTGCAACTCGTGCGGCCGCTATCTCAAGGAGCGCCGCGGCGCACCGGCGCATTCGCTCATCGTCGAGCGCGCGCTGACGGCTGGCCTCGACGAAGCGGCGGAGCAACGCGGCCTTCGCGTATGATCGGCGCGATCGTCGCGGGAGGCGAAAGCTCGCGCTTTGGCGGCGATCCGAAAGGACTACGTGAGGTTGGCGGTGTGCGCATCATCGACCGCGTCGCCGCCGCACTCGAACCGTCGGTGAGCGAGCTGCTGGTCGTCGCGAACGCTCCCGACGCCCGAAGCTGGCTGTCGGGCGCGCGAGTCGTCGCGGACGACACTCCGAGGCGAGGCAGCCTGCTCGGGCTTCGCACGGCGCTCGCGGCCGCGCACGGCGACGACGTCTTCGTCGTCGCGTGGGACATGCCGTTCGTCACGCGAGAGCTCGTCGCCCTCGTCCGCTCGCGATTGACGCCGCCGGTCCGCGCCGCCGTGCCGGAAACCGTCAGATCGCTCGAACCCTTCTGCGCGGCCTACTCGGCGCGCTGTCTGCCGGTCGCCGACGCCCTGCTGGCGCGCGGCGAGATGCGGGCGTCGGCGCTCATCGACGAGTTGCCCGTGGTTCGTCGGGTGGGGCCGAGCGAGCTTGCGGCGGTCGGTGCCACGGAGCGTCTCTTCTTCAACGTCAATACGCCGGAAGATCTCGCGGCCGCCGAGGCGATGGCTCGCGAGGACTGAGCCAGTCTGAGTATCCTTCTCCGCGCACGACCACCGGAGAATCGATGCTCTCACGCCGCTCGCTGCTTCCCCTTCTCGCGCTGTTCGCCGCCTGCCGGCCGAGCCTGGCGCCCTCGCCCGCGTCGATCAGCACGGGCAGCAGGCCGGCCCTGCGCGCTTTCATCGATTCGATGACCGACGCGCCGGCGTTCTCGAACGCGCATTGGGGAATTCTCATCGTCGATCCGATTCGGGCGGAGACGCTGTACGCGCGCAACGCCGGCAAACTGTTCATGCCGGCGTCGAACATGAAGATCCTCACCAGCGCGACGGCGCTCGCCCAGCTCGGGCCGGACTATCGCTATCGGACCACGTTCGCCGCGCGCGGCCCCGTCGCCAATGGGACGCTCGACGGCGACCTGCTCGTCATCGGCCGCGGCGATCCCTCGGTGAGCGACCACATGCTCGGCGACGCGATGATTCCGCTTCGGACGATCGCCGATTCCATCGCGGCGCGCGGGATCACCCGGATCACGGGGAAGGTCATCCCGTACGGCGACGCCTTTCCCGGCGACATGTTCGGCTACGGCTGGACCTACGCCGATTTCCAGGATTCGTATTCCGCGCCGATCGACGAGCTGCTCTTCAACGAGGGCTTCAGTGAAGCGCACGTGCGTGGTGCGGCGGAAGCTGGAGCGCCAGCCGGCGTGACGCTGTCGCCCGCGAAGACCGTCCCGGCCATCCAGGCGTCCGTCACGACGGTTCCGCCGCGACGGCCGGGCGATACGCTCGCCACGACCGCGATCGCATCGCGCAAGGACAGCACCACGTGGGTCGAGATGGTCACCGGCCGCATCGCGACCAACGACACCACCACGATCGAGCTCGTACACCACGATCCCGGGCTGGCATACGTCGCGGCCATGACCGAGGCGCTCGGCGCGCGCGGCATCACCGTGGACGGCCGCGAAACGAACGGGACGGGGCGCATCGATACGCTCGCCACGCTGTCGTCGCCGCCGCTCAGCGAGATTCTGAAGGCACTCATGAAGCCGTCGCAAAACCAGATCGCCGAGATGCTGTTCCGCACGATCGCGCTGGAACGGTATGGGTCGGGGCGTCCCGACAGCGCCGCGGCCGCGGTACGTGCCCAGATCATGTCGTGGGGCGTCGCGCAGAACGAGGCGGTCATTCGTGACGGCAGTGGTCTCTCGCGGTACGACTACATCTCGCCCCGCACCGTCGTGCGAATTCTCGACGCGATGCGCAAGTCGCGCGCGTTTCAGGTGTACTACGATGCGCTGCCCATCGCCGGGGTCGACGGTACGATTCGCAATCGCATGAAGGGCACGCCCGCCGAGAACAACGTGCGGGCGAAGACCGGTTCGGTGGCGCTGTCGCGGTCTCTCTCGGGGTATGTGACGACCGCCGATCAGCATATGCTCATCTTCAGCTTCCTCTCGAACAACTGGACGGTGCCGACGCGCGAGACCGAGCGCGTTCAGGACGCGATCGCCGCCCGCCTCGCCGGGATGCGGCTGCGCTGATCGTGGCGTCCTCCGTTCACGAAGCGCTCGCCCAGATCCTCGCCGACGTTCGTCCGCTCGGCGTCGAGACCGTTCCGCTCCGCGAATCACTCGGCCGCGTGCTCGCCGAGGACGTTCACTCGCCGGTTGACCATCCGCCGTGGGACAACTCCTCGATGGACGGCTACGCGGTGCGCGGCGACGACGTGCGGGCAGCGTCCGCAGCCGCGCCGGTGCGCCTGCCAGTGCTCGAGACGGTACGAGCCGGACAGCGAGCGACTCGGTCGCTCGAGCCGGGGTCTGCCATCCGCGTCATGACCGGCGCGCCGGTTCCCGACGGCGCGGACACCGTGATTCGCGTGGAGGACACCGACGGCGGCGAGACGGTCGTCGACGTGCGCGACACCCGCGACGTCGGACGCAATGTTCGGCCGCGCGGCGAGGATCTCCGGCGCGGAGCGGTCGCCGTTGCGCGAGGCAGTGTGATCGAGCCGGCGCGCCTCGGCGTACTCGCGTCGGTCGGCGCGGCAACGGTCTCGGTTTTTCGACGGCCGCGCGTAGCGGTGCTCGCGACGGGCGACGAGTTGGTCGACGTCGACGAGTTCGATGCCGTGCTGCGTGGTGATCGGATCGTCTCGTCGAACAGTTACACGATCACGGCCGCGGCGCGCGCCGCCGGCGCGGAGGTGATCGACCTGGGCATCGCCCGCGACGATCCCGCCGAATACCGTGCGAAGCTCGCTCGGGCCGGTGGCTGTGATCTACTCGTGACGTCGGGCGGCGTGTCGGTCGGCGCATACGACTTTACGAAAGACGTATTGCGCGAGATGGGCGCGGACCTGCGACTCTGGCGCATCCGCATGCGCCCGGGTGCACCGCTCGGCTTCGGGCTGTTGAACGGCATGCCGTGGCTCGGCCTGCCCGGCAATCCGGTGTCGTCCATGGTCACATTCGAGTTGTTCGCGCGGCCGCTGATCCGTCGGCAGAGCGGCGACGCTCGCATCTTTCGTCCCGCGCTCGACGTTCGCGTGCGCGACGACATCGTGCTGGGCGCGCCGCTCACGCATTTCTTCCGGGCGACCGTCGAGTGGACCGCAGACGGCGCCTGGGCGTCGCTCACCGGCCCGCAGGGGTCTGGCCTTCTGACCTCGATGGCGCGGGCTAACGCGCTCGTCGTCGTTCCTCCCGATCGGCCCACGGTGCGCGCGGGCGAAGGCGTCCGCGCCCTCCTGCTCGGCGAATCGGGGCTCGCGGCGGCGACCTTTGACGTCTGACCTCGCGAGCGTCGTCGCGGCGATGGAGGCGATCGAAGCGAGCCTGCGCCGGCGGTTCCGCGTCGTGGAATCGACCGCCGACATCGATGGCCGTGCGATCACGCTCCTCCATCCGGCGAGCGCCGAGGAGTTGATCAGCGAGGACGATTTCGCGCGCGATGAGCGGTTGCCGTACTGGGCGGAGCTCTGGCCGTCGTCGCGGATCCTTGCCGCGCGGCTCGCGTCGATGCACGGAAACGGACGCCGGTTGTTGGAGCTGGGATGCGGCTCGGGGCTCGTCGCGTCGTGCGCGGCGGTCGCCGGCTTCGACGTCACGGCGTCGGACTACTACGAGGACGCGACGCTTTTCAGCCGCGTCAACGCGTGGCGGATCGCTCGACGTGCGATCGGCGCGCTCACCCTGGATTGGCGTGCCTTGCCGCCCGATCTGCCGCGGTTCGAGCTAGTCGTCGCCTCGGACGTGCTCTACGAGCGACCATATGGTCCGCTCGTGGCGGCGACCATCGCGGCGTCACTCGCGCCGGGTGGCGTCGCGATCGTTGCCGATCCTGGGCGCGTGGCGCGCGACGCCTTTCTCGATGCTCTCGGACAGAATGACCTGCAACTCTCCGGGAAGGAGGAGGTTGCGTACGTCGCCGGTGAGATCAGGCAGACGATCACGCTGTATACCATCGGTTTTTCGCGGTAGCGCGTCGGTACCCTCGGTTTCGTGCTGATTCCGACGGCCGATCGACCACTTTCGCGCCGATCGGCACCGGGCACTCTCTCGGCGACTCGTCGGTGTTGTGCGATCGCGACATTGCGGCATTGCGCCGGAGTTCATATGGTTGCGCGCTATCGCCGAGTTCGAACGTCGGCGAACATGACAGCCAGCAGTCGTCGAGGGAGAACTTGTGAGCTCGTCGCAGTGGAGATTTTCGGCGCGCACGATCGCGCGTACCATTTTCGCGTTGACGGCGTTGTCCGCGCTGGCCTGCTCGGACCGCGACGCGAGCGGCCCGAGGCCGGCCAATCAGGCCCGCATCGTCGGCATGGCGCCGCGCTTCGCGCTGGTGCCCGGCGGTCCCTCGATCACGTTGTCACGCGTCGAGGCGTGGCTCACCGGCGCGACGGACAGCGTCTTCTCCAAGGCGAATTTCGCCGAGGGCTCGGCGACGCTGCACTTCGAGATCCCGATCGTCGGTGAGTCCGCCGAGTTCGTCCTCGACCTCACCGGCTTCGACGTCAATGGGGTCGCCGTGTATCATGCGCGCCAGACCTATACGCTGCGGCCGGGGGACAACACCGACCTCGCGGCGCCGGAACTGGTCTACTCGGCGCCTGACGCAGCGGTGGTCTCGATCTTCGTGAATCCGTCCGA
>Ga0164243_10001918_pt1 | contig 34859 bp, 26 predicted proteins | sample OricompcompostOP_FD_108781 | JGI IMG/M metagenome (GOLD analysis project Ga0164243, IMG submission 108781) | Organic Plus compost microbial communities from Emeryville, California, USA - Original compost - Organic plus compost (OP) | ecosystem: Engineered > Solid waste > Mixed feedstock >...
CCAGCAGGTTCCGTTCCGTTCGGCTCCGCTACGCTCCGCCTCACTTCACTTCACCTGCTGGGTGGTATTAACTCGTATACAGTTGCTTAGATGCGATATTTACACAAAGATTTTTATACTACCCCCTTAACGGCTTTTGGTTAACTGTGCTTTATGTTGGGTGGCAGGTAGCACTAAAATGTTATATGCCAGTTGTGTATTGTTCCTTACATTAGTAAAGGTCTTCAGTATTACTATTCCCCAAATATTGTTTTTTTTGAAAAAACAGTCATTGATTTTATTTCTTATTTAACGTGATACTTTTTTATTAAACTCCAACGCCTATATTATGAAAGCAGTATTACTAATGGCATTTTTATTCGGTATATCCTGCTCTGTTTCTAAAAATATTTCAGAAGATTTCTATTTTTCCTGTGTTAGTGATTATGGATATAATATTTATGCTTCCCCGGATTGCAAAGGAGAGACAGTTGTATTTATTCCTTCACGTACGACCTTATATACAAAGACCCCAAAAACTAGAAAGAGAGTATTCGTTACGTATGGATCAGTTAATGGATGGATTTCTAAACCAAGATTCAAAAGTATAAGCCGTACATCATATAAAATATTGCCACAAGCGTTAATAGCTGAACAAGATAGTTTACTCGCAAGGTCAAAAAGCAGTAAAATTTATGCTTTACCGAATAATAAATCATCTTATAGCCCTAATTCTTTTGCTCCCAAGACAATTCATGTAAAGGGTTACTATAGAAAAGATGGAACATATGTCAGACCACATACGAGAAGTGCTCCAAGGAGAAGGTATTAATTAGAGCGAATAAGGTCTATAAACCTTTGGGCTACGGGTTACATTGGAGGTATGGAAGGAATTGCTGGACAGGGGAAGCATTGACGTGACGGACAATTTCTTTGATATTGGCGGCCATTCCATGCTGGTGGCGGCAGCCACTGCAGGCATATCCGGTAAAATAGGCGCAAAGGTGTACGTGCGGGACATTTACCAGCATCCCGTACTGCAATCGCTGGCGCAGGTCCTGGCAAGGAGGAAAAAAGATATGCAGGGACTTCCGCAGGAGGATGCAGAACCGGTGATAGAGTTACAGCGGGATATATTCCTTTCTCCCGGCACTACTATCCGGGGCACCTTTGACAGCAGCGTCATGAAGTCACCCCGAAATGTGCTGCTGACCGGTGTAACCGGTTTCGTGGGCATACATCTGCTGACCGAACTGCTGGAGAAGACAACGGCTAATGTGTACTGCCTGATCAGGGCCCGGGATGAATATGATGCGCATACCAGGATCTCGGATGCGTTTACGCGTTACCATATTAATGTTCCTGCTTCCCTGCGGGAGCGCGTTATTCCCGTTACCGGAAACCTTACCGCAGCAGAGCTGGGACTTTCCGCGCAACAGTACAGCGCCCTTGCAGGTATCATTGAGATCATTTATCACTCCGCCAGCTCGGTAAATTTCATTGAGCCCTATTCCTATAACAAATCGGCTAATGTAGATGGCCTCCGGGAGATCATCAAACTGGCTTCCAGCGAAAAGCTCAAATGCCTGGTCCTGCTTTCCACAATTTCCGTTTACAGCTGGGGACATTGGTACACCCGCAAGCAGCTCATGACGGAGCAGGACGATATCCGGCAGAACATCCTTTCCGTAAGCAAGGATATCGGATATGTAAGAAGCAAATACGTAATGGAAGAGATTGCCGACCTGGCGGCATCCCAGGGTCTGCCAGTGATCACCCACCGGCTGGGTTATGCCATGTGTCATAGCGTTACCGGTGCCTGCGCTCCTTACCAGTGGTGGGCCGGCCTGGTAAAAACCTGCCTGCAACATAAGGCATGGCCAGCACTGGAGGCGCTCAGCGAGGGACTGACCACCGTGGATTACATGGTGCGCTCCCTTGTGCATATTTCCCGAAAACCCGAGGCCATCGGACGAAAATTCAACCTGGTTCCCTCCCCTTCCAACAATATACTGCTGGACCAGTTCTTCCTCCTTTTGCAGCAGCTTTACCCGATAAAGCTGGAAGCGCTACCCTACAAAACATGGCGCAAGCGCTGGGAAGATGATATGAGCAGCGAGTTATACCCGCTCAGCAGCCTGTTCAGGGATAACATGCATGAGGGCCGCTCCACGATAGAGCTGTACCAGCACACTTACATATGGGACAACAGCAATGTAAAAAAGTTCCTGGAGGGAAGCGGTATAGAGGAGCCGGTGTTTGACCGGAAAATACTGGACGCCTATCTTTCCTATCTGGGCATTTCCCTGTAGCGACAAGCATTTCCCGGGTTTCTTAAAATAAAACGGATCACCAGGAATGGTGATCCACTAGTTCAACCAATTATTATTGCTTGCTTCTAAACAAGATCGTCTAACCTTTTGCCTAAAATCCTTATTATTAAATATGCGATAGCCGTTATGATGAATATATAGCCGATCAGGCCCAGCACCATAAATAGATCAACCTGCTCCCCGTGACGCACAATCCCTTCATAAGAGATAACTGCAAGAAAGGCGCCCAGCAGCAGGATTATTAACGTTAACTTTTTCATAGGTAAAGGATTTATAATTACCGCCAGGAATAGCTGGTACTTTACAATTTTAATATTCCGATAGCCAACTCTGAAGAATTAATGTAACATTCTATCCATGTAAGTTATTTCTTTATCCCGTTTAATACGCCGGCACAGCCAGCCCTAACGAGAGGGATCAACATTGGAACTGTTAAAAACGGTATAGCGCTTTTCATAGGTATACATTATACTTTAAAAAGGGTAATCATGTAATTGATATCGCTAAATTAGACAAGCGCGCTTTACACAACTATAGTAATTCTTCGCAGTACATGTAGTAAATATTCTATAAAAAAACGAATACAAGTAAATGTGATAAACCATATCTTAGCATCAATGTTGACTTTCTAATTTGTTAGCTAACCTATACCATGAAAACTGTACTTATCGCGGATGATCACACTATCGTACGGTTGGGAGTTTCACTTGTTATCAAAAGCATGTTTCCCAACATTAGAAGCTATGAAGCAGAAACTCTCGATCAAGTCATTTCCCATCTTGAAGACAGACCTTTTGACCTGCTGATACTGGATATTAATATTCCAGGCGGCAACAGCATGCAGATGATCGATGCCGTCCGGTTAAGGCAACCCAAGGTTAAAATATTGGTATTCTCAGGGTATGAGGAACACTTGTTCGCGCTGAATTACATCCACGCCGGGGCTGATGGCTACCTGTTTAAAAACGCGCACGAAGACGAAATGAGAGCGGCGTTGCGAACCATTATGAATAATGAAAAATACATCAGCTCGGCTGTAAAAAACCAGCTCCTCTCCCGCCGGCCGCAACACTATGCGTCTATGCCGGAAAACCCGTTAAACATATTGTCTGCCAGGGAAAGAGAAGTACTGAACCTGCTGATTAAAGGTCACAGCATAGCTAAAATAGCGGATACGCTGAATTTGCAGATTACAACGGTGAGTACCTATAAAAGCAGGATCTTTGAAAAGATGGGCACTGCGAATGTAATAGAGCTGGCAGAAAAGACCAAGCTTTGTACCAGCCTTATTGCTCATAGGTAAGCAGGGTGATACTCATAACAGCCCCTTTTCCGGGTTTGTTCTCTGCCGTTAGCTTTCCATTCACCAGCTCCAGCAGCTCCAGCACAATGATCAGTCCCATCCCTCCATGCGAAGACGGCCAGCCCTCTTCCCCCGTATCATACTGATAGTTATTGATCCAATGCAGTAAAGTGAGCGGCAAACCGGGGCCGGAATCTTCAATGATAATCATTAACCGGCCATTGCCTGCGGAGGTGTACAACCGAATAATGCCGTTGCTGGTTTGCTTTACCGCATTATCCAGAAGGTTGTGCAGCACGACAGCCAGCACCTGGTAATTGCAGGAAAGCTGCGTATCCGGCAGCACATCGTTTACAATTTGAGTACCATGCGAGCGCGCAATACTGCCAAAAATATCTATTTTTTCCTCCAGCAGCTCATGCAAATCAAATCTTTCATTAACCGGATTTTCATTCCTGACATGCATCCGCAGATATTCAACCAGATTCCCCACCAGGTAGTACATACGATAAGAGGTATCATAAATGGCTTTCGAACTTTGTATAACTGTTTCCGGTTCCAGTTCATGCTGTTCTTTCCAGGACATGTTTCCCGCCAGCATCACCAGGTATTTTATAGGCGTCCTGATATCATGCGTGATAGAGGCTAACAGCCGCTCCTGGATAGACGTCTGCCGGCGCAGTTTTTTCTCGGATAGTGCAAGCGCCGCCATAGTGGACTGCAGCTCGGTGGTGCGGGCAGACACGTGAGACTCCAGCCGCAAGTTCTGCTGTTTGATCTGGTAAGTATGTAACCTGATATATATGATTACCCCGGCTATCAACAGCAACACCAGTACCACCCGGAAACCTGTGGTTTCATAATATGCCGGCTCCACGGTGACCAATAGCTCCTTTTGAGTATAGTTATTATCCCCGAACCCGTCTATTTTCCTGATCAGCAGCCTGTAAGTTCCTGACGGCAACGTGGAAAGGGCCAGCGTATACCCGTTCGCCAGCGGCAACCACACGGTATCCCGTTCATGGCGAATGAGCGCATAAGACATCTGGAGGTTATAAGAGTCGCCAAAGTAAGGAGTGCTCACATAAAGTTTCAACTGCCGGAAACCGTGGGGCAAACACAAGGTATCATGGCAGGCCAGGGGCTGTTTGTCCAGCTCCATATAATCAATGTGCAATGGCCCATCAGGCAGCTCGGGATAAATTCTTTCCGGCGAAAAAAGAACCAGCCCATCTATACTTGGCAGTGATATATAGCCGTCATCCAGCTCGATGGCGCAGGGCTGGCAGCCCCCGTTAAACTCGTTTGTATGAAAGCCCCTGTCTTTTCCATAATAGTGATAATAAACATGTGGCTGCTCCTTGTTTGCATAAGCCAGCAGGTCCTGCCGGTATACCTGAAAAAGCCCCTTATTGGTTGTGATCCAGTAATATCCCTTGCTATCCTCTACCATGCAATGGGCCGTAGCCAGGTATTGATCCCGGTCCAGCGGGAAGCGTATCAGCTTATTGTTCCTGTAAAGAAAAAAGCCGTCATCGTAAGTAGTAACCCATAGCTCGCCGGGATGATCCAGATTAAGGCTGCGGATATACATTCTGTCAAAAGCCGGGATACTATCCAAGCTACCGGTGGAAATTTCCAGGCTGTAAAGCCCTTCCATTGTGCCAATCCATAACCGCTTTTGCGCCTCCTGCAGCCAGGATATAAAATGCGGCCGTTGGGCCACCTGTAATACCGCCGGAACGGACGCCGTGGTAGACAGGTAGTACAGCCCCGCTTTTCTTGTACCGATCCATAACCGGTTGTCTTTTCCCACATACAGCACGTTAATGCGCCCGGGGCATTCCCATTCCCACAATAGTTTGGTGCCCATGCTATTAAATTTACGAAGCACCCTGTTATTCTTATGCCATATATTTCCCTGTTTGTCAATCACTACACTGTAATCATCTCTCGGAATATTCTTCTTCTTTAACAGCGGCAGGGTCGCTATGACGCCATTGGTATTGAAAATCATGCCATTGGGCGTTATCACAGCACTGTCTCCCCTGGCGGCCTGTCCATAGTATACTTCATCCTCATAGGGAATCCCGGTGTTCAGGGTCCGGAACTGCTGCCTGGTCAAAACGAAAAGCCCTTTCGTAAAACTGCCCAGGAAAAGCCGTTCCTGCAGCACATCATAATAAACAGATATGATTTTGTTGGACTCAAAATCGAACCCGGATGTTATCAGCCGGGTGTACAAGCGGTCTTCCCGTGATAACTCCACTTTATAACAGGCTTTGTTCAGGTAGATAAACACCTGGTTGGCAGTCAGATTCCAGAACAACCGCATCCTGTTGTTAGGATTGCCATAGTTTCTGTCCTGCAGAATATCCCCGTCAAGCTCTATTGGGTGGGCAGTATTCCCTCTAAATTCCACAAACCCGCCCTCCCTGTTTAAATAAAATAACCGCTTGTTCAGCGCAAAAAATTTCCAGAAGCAGTCCACCGGAAACCGCAGATCATATATTTTCCGTTCATTATTGAAAAAAATATGGAATCCCTGCTGATTAAAAAACTGGCTGTCCCTGATATTGGGATCATGCAACGTTGCACCATTTTTTCAACACCCGACTTAAAAATGTCCGGCAGCCCGGTTATAGGATACGGGTCCAGGATATTCCTATACACAAGATCCTCAAAGGACCCCGGGGAAAAGGCAGGATTGCTGAGCAGCCGGGGTTTACCTCCCCTGATGGCGATCACCTCCTGCTTATCTGTTCTGCAAAACAGCTCTCCGGGGTTTGCACCGGGATACAGGCCGCTGATACGGCTGGAAGCAATGCCTAGCTCTCCTTTATTAAAATTTTCTACAATACCATGTCCTTCATAACGCACCAATCCATTTTCCGTAGCCAGCCAGATAAAACCAGCGTTGCCGGGAGCAATAAATTTCACACTGTTTTGCGGGAGACCATTGGCATCGGTAAGATGCAGGACGGCATAGTAGGGTGTATCTGTTGTGGCAAAGGTGCAATGTGCCGTAAGCAGCATTGTTAACATTAATCGAACGCTCATACATGGTTTGAGGGAATCCCTGAATATTACTAATGACTCTGCCCACAAATATATTGCCCACGGGACAAGATGCCTATAATACAATAGTTGTAAATTGCGGTCAGCGAACGTGCTTTTCCTGTTGCTGCAATAAAATTTTCAACATTAAAAGAACCTTAACAATAAAGATATTCCGGTTGAGGAATTTACCCATTGCATGGCCAATCAGCCGCTTTTTAACCTGATTACCCGGTTCGGCGTAGCCGACGTGGTATTGACGGATGCAGAATACGCCAGGATTGGGTCAGCACTTGAAAAGATCAAAATTCATGGTAACCGGACCGATGAAGATATAGCAAAGCTGGTGACACATAAGTAAAGAAAAAGATCAGGGCTGATCTTCCGGATCAGCCCTGCTTACTATTGGTATTACATACGAATGATCTTGGCGCTGCCTTTAGATACCCCTTTGGCATCGCTGGCTTTGATGATCCATGCGCCCTCTGGCAACTGGCTGACATCAACACTGATAAACTGCGCGCCTTTTGCGCCGGCAACATATTCCCGGTGCAATACAGGACTGCTGCCGTTCACGCCCCAGATATCAATATAGATCTTTTCAGCTGCTGCCGCTTTCACCTCCACCCGCAGGGTGGAACCGGTAACAGGGTTGGGATATACCATCAGCGCCTTATCGGCAGCCGCAGGCTGCACGGTAGTACCGGTTGTGGCTGACAGCGCGCTTCCGGCGCAGGCCCCCAGCGGCTTCCACCACCAGTCTGCTGTTCCCGGCGTTACATTGTACAGTGCATCAGACTGGCTTTCGTACAGCGCCCCGTTATATACAACACGGTCTCCCTTGTTATAGATCCTGGGATATGGCTCATAAGCAGGCACGCCGGCGCAGCTGCCGCCTCCGCCTGTTGTGCTTACCACTATCGTCACGGCTGCAGAAGTAGTAACCCCGTTGGCATTATCAGTGGCTTTTGCCGTAAGCGTATAGGTACCGGCTGCCACATTGTTCCAGGTAAAGCTGTAAGGAGCGCTGGTAGTCTCCCCGAGCTTGCTGCTGCCATTAAAGAACTCCACTTTGGCAATAGCGCCGTCGCTATCGGTAGCGGCCGCCTGGATGTCGATGCTGGCAGGAGCACTGAAGAAGGTATTGTTGGCCGGCGAGGTGATGCTCACTACCGGCGCCATATTGTCTCCGCCGCCCGTACAGTCACGTATATAGGCCCAGGGCCTGGAATCCCCGGAATTAATGTCCGGCCGCTCATTCTGCGTCCACCACTTTGCAGTATACAGCTTGCCGTTATATACCGCCTGGTCGCCATTGGTATAAACGGAAGATGCGGACCAGGCGGCGATACCGTTACAGGAACCGCCACCGGTCCCGTTCACCACAATGGCAACGGTTGCCGAAGTAGTAACGGCGCCGGCATTGTCAATCGCTTTAGCGCTCAGCGTATAGTTTCCTGCTCCTACATTTGTCCATGTGTAGGTATAGGGGCTTGCGTTATCCTCGCCAATCCTGGTAGCGCCGTTGTAAAATTCCACTTTAGTGATGGAACCGTCTGCATCTGAAGCAGCAGCGGTAATAGTAATAGTAGCGGGTGATGTGAATGATGCATTTGCCGCAGGAGAGGTTATGCTTACGCTGGGTGGCTGATTGCCACCGCCCCCGCCATTGGCCAGCACTTCCTCGTGAATGGCGGATAAGAGGGAATAGGTGCCTGTGGCATCCTGCGAAAGTTCCCACATCATAATGCCGCCGCCCTGGGTATAAGCCAGGTCTGTCTTGCTTTTGATGGTGGTGATGCCATTGTACCCAACACCATTGTACGTATCGGCATAAGGGTTGGCGCCACGGGCTATGAGCGTAGCAAAGCTTTCCCAGCTGGGACGACCGTAAAAAGGCACTCCCAGCACCGCCTTGGCAGCAGGCAGCCCCCTGCCCTTCCAGTATGCCAGTGACTGGGACGCGTAGTTATAAGTGGAGTGATCATAATTGTTGAAATCATAGGCCATCAGGTTCAGGAAATCGACCTGTGAGAATACGGAGCTGAGAATGCTTTCTCCGCCCGTACCAACTACGGCGGCAGTCAGAAGCTTGCCCTGGGCGTGCAAGGCAGCAGATAACTGCGTCATCAGCGCCACAAAATTGTTAGCTGATGCGCCCTGATCCGGGTACTCCCAATCAATGTCCACGCCGTCCAGGCCATACTGGTTAACAAAATTGAGCATATTCGTCACAAAAGCAGCACGGTAGCTGCTGTTGCCTGCCAATGATTCAAAGCCGCTGTCGTTACCATTGTTCCAGCCGCCTACGGCGATCAGTACCTTTACACCATTGGCATGGCCCAAAGAGACCAGGCTTTGCAGCTTGGAAGGATTTTCAATAGGCTGCAAGCCGCCTGTAGCTGTTGGCAGCAGGAAAGCATAATTAATGTGGGTTAGCTTGCTGTATTGTATGGCATTTACATCACCGGACCAGGAGGGCATATACCCTACCACTTTAAATTGTGCGATGGAAAATAGGGATGTGATAAGAAATACGCAGGACAGCATGCCTGTTCTTATCCATTGGTTTGTTTTCATAGTATATGGTTTTTTTAGGGAATTGGCTCACGTTGAAAGATGTCGGATGTGAAGGGGCGAGGTACTATTTAAAAGGGGACATTTTTTTCGCGCGCCTCGTTGCCCTTGCAGCTGCGCAAATACTGCAGTGGCGGGCAACATTCCAGGTACGCTGTCCGGAAACGATCCGTCCATTAGCCGGCAATCCTTACTGATTGCCTTTTTGCCTGCTTACCATTTCTTTGATCCATATAGGGGCAAACGGAGAAGTGCATCCTTTGGAAACAGGATAATCCCGGTATATTCCCAGCTTTTCGCCAATGTCAATAGCACGCTCGCGGTACCCGGGGAAGTTTATACCGATTTGCGCCAATGCTGTATTCATTGTCCACTGTACTTCCGGCGGCGCACCCGCCATTTCAGCGGCTATCCGGTCCAGGATCGCGGCAAGGTCCAGGCCTTCGGGCACTCTTGCTATCCTGCCGGCGGTCAGGCTCCATCCGGCACGGGCGGCCCATACGTTATCATCATTCATCCATTTTTCCCGCAGCGATTCTCTTTCAGGATGCTCCTTCAGCACATAAGCATTAAACCAATCCGCCACCTGGGCAAAATCTATTGATCTTACCATATCATCCAGCGCTTTAGCTGACAGGGATATTGGCTTTATGATAAGGATAGCCAGCAACCGCGCATCAATATTCCCGGTTTTCCATAGCTCCAGGGCCAGTTCGTGGTTACTTCTGATCTTATTTCCCAAATTTCGTATATCGCCCAGCTTTACCCCGAACTGGTTGTTGCCTGCCCCATTCTTTTTATTAAGGGCAACCATCTTTTCGTTACGCATGGCTTTGAGCTGGGAAAGCGCTTCATTGATCGTCATGGCAGGTTCTTTTATCAGGTTCGGAATAACCAGCTAAAATTACAAATGAATTGCGAATGATCCCGCCGGGCCCTGTTTTTCATTTAACTGTTTATTTTTACGGCATGATCCATCAACAGTTATTATTGGTAATGGCCTTGTTTTTTGCAATGGCATTGCTCTTTTTACTGAGCCAGAAGCTCAATATCTCCTATCCTATCTTGCTGGTAATAGGCGGACTCGGTATTTCGTTTATTCCGGGGATGCCCAATATCAGCATAGATCCTGACCTGGTATTCCTGATCTTTTTACCCCCGTTGCTATTTGAAGCGGCCTGGCTTACATCCTGGAAAAATTTCTGGAAATGGAAGCGTTCGGTATTGCTAATGGGTTTTGGGATGGTGTTCTGTACATCGCTGGCTATCGCCTATTTTTCTGTCAATATCATTCCCGGTTTCACACTGGCGCTGGGCTTCCTGCTGGGGGGCATCATATCTCCACCGGATGCAGTAGCTGCTACCTCTGTGTTAAAAGGCGTCAATATACCCAGGCGGGGCCTTACCATCCTGGAAGGGGAAAGTCTGGTGAATGATGCCGCTTCGCTGACCGTATTCCGTTTTGCCCTGGCGGCAGTGATCACCACGCAGTTCACCCTGCAGAAAGCGATTACCGATTTCCTGGTGCTGGCGGTAATGGGAGTATTTGTAGGGCTGGTAATCGGTCATATTCTTTACGTAGTGCTCAGGTACTGGGCAAAATCTTCCAATATCACCACGCCTATCACCTTAACGGCTCCGTACCTGATGTACACGGTGGCGGAAGAATTTCACTGGTCGGGCGTGCTGGCCGTGGTGAGCGGCGGCTTGTTCCTTTCCTTCCGGTCGAAGGATTATTTAAATTACCACACAAGGATACAGACCAAGGAAGTATGGGAAACCGTAGGGTTCCTGCTCAACGGTTTCGTGTTTATCCTGATAGGGCTGGAGCTGCCGGTAATTGTAAAAGAGCTGGGCGACTACTCGATGGAACAGGCTGTTTATTACGGGCTGCTGATCAGTGCTATGGTGATCATTATTCGTATTGTACTGGTATACCTCATGGATTTTATACCCCGGTGGCTCAGCCCCGCTATCCGCGCATCAGAGAACAGTCCCGGGCTCAAGCTGCCTTTTATCATAGGCTGGGCCGGCATGCGGGGAGTGGTATCGCTGGCTTCTGCCCTGGCCGTGCCCCTGCTGCTGGATAACGGGCAGCCTTTCCCGCAGCGGAACCTGATCCTCTTCATTACATTCGTGGTGATACTGGTTACCCTGGTCTTCCAGGGCCTTACCCTGCCCTTGTTCCTGAAGCTGCTGAAAGTGGAGGAAGTGGATGATGTGATTGCTCCTGAAGAGCAGATCAATGCGATCCGGCTCCGGCTTTCCAGAAAAGCGGTGGTCTTCCTTAACGAGCACTACGCAGAAGAGCTGGAGCATAATGTAAGCATCCAGCGTGTCAAAGAGCAGTTTGAGCTGAATATCGCCTTATCGGATGCAACAATGCATGAAAAGATCAACATTGACAAGCAAAGCGCTGATCACAAAATGTACAAGAAGGTCATGCAGGAATTAATTCAGCTGAGAAGGAAAGGGCTGGACGAGGTAGAAGAAGAGAAGATCTATGACCATGAAGTGATCCGCGACATGGAATACAACCTGGACCTGGAAGAGGCGAGGCTGCACAGGATCTAGCTTCGGTCAGGCACCCTGTATGGGCAACGAAGCAGCGTTTTACAAGATCACACTCCGCCAGCATGCGCAAATGCCTGGATACAGCCTGCCGCGTGGTGTCAAAGTGTTCGGCAATGGCATCCGGGGTCATGGCCTGCAATGCAACCATCCGGTTTCCCAAATATTTTTTTCAGGGGCCGGCGCCTGCTTTAATTAAAGTAAACATAACCTGGATTTAATAGGCAAAATTCCTGAATAGCCCTATCATTGCAGGCAATTTCAAAAACCTGAAGGCCTATGGGGATTTTTACATACTACCAAGCATGTTTCATCCGGTTTGCATTATTTTTCTTTAACTTGGTTCCAAGAATTCCACGGCAGGTCTCCTATACATTATGATATTAATGAGGATGACAACTATTACCAATGATGTCCGAGAGGCCTTGAACCTTTGTCACTTTTTCATTTTTTATATCAAAGTTTTATATCAATAATAATAGCGTTCCCTATGAACATTCGGTTTCTTTTAATGGTAGCTGTATGGCTTTCGTCCGTTAGCCTTACCCGTGCTAATGCGCCATACCATCGTATCTATGACCAGGCTGCCCGCCAGGAGCCTGTCAGGGGAGTGGTTGTCGGCAAAGACAACACGCCGATACCCGGCGCCACTGTACGGTCACTTTCCACCGGCCGGGTAACCACCACCAACGAGCAGGGGGAATTTACCCTGCAGGCGGCCCAGGGTGAAAAACTGGTCATTTCATTTATAGGTTACAGCCAGCAGGAGGTAACAGTCACCGGCAACTCCCTGCGGGTGACGCTGACAGAAGGCAGCAGCCAGCTGGGCGAAGTAGTGGTGGTAGGTTACGGCAGCCAGACCAAAGCAGACGTAACAGGCGCCCTTACGCAGTTAAAGGCGGATAACATAAAACAAGGCGTCAATATTTCCGTGGACAACATGCTGCAGGGCAAGGTGTCCGGCGTGCGCATTGCGCAGTCCAGCGGCGAGCCCGGCGCCGGCGTAGACGTTTTCATCCGCGGCGTGGGCTCCATCCGGAGCGGCAGCACGCCGCTTTTCGTGGTGGATGGCGTTCCCCTGAGCAACGACAACGTGAGCGCAGGCGGCCCTAACTTTGGCCTGGGCAGCTCCGAGGCCAAAAACCCGCTGAATTTCCTGAACACCAGCGACATTGAGACCATCACCATTTTAAAGGACGCTTCTGCGGCAGCCATCTACGGCGCCCGCGGCTCCAACGGCGTGGTGCTGATCACCACCAAACGGGGTAAAAGAGGGGAGCCTACGCTCACCTATGATATGTATGTAGGCACCTCCACCGTTATCAAAAAGCTGGACGTGCTTTCCGCATCGGAATACCGGCAGGCGATCACTGACCAGGCCTATGACCACGGGAGCAGTACAGACTGGCAGGACGTGATCTACCGCAACGGCTTTATCCAGAACCACAACCTGTCATTTGCCAAGTCCACCAATACCGGCAGCTACCTGGCCTCCATCTCCCGCCTGGACCAGGACGGCATCGTGGAAAAAAGCAGCTTCAAAAGGACCACGGCCAGGCTCAATGCCGAAGAGTCTTTCTTTGACGACAAGCGGCTGACCATCAAAATGAACCTGACCGCCAGCGATATTGACGAAACGGGCATCCCCAACGGGAACACCGCCGGGTCTGACGGTCAGCTGATCATACATGCATTGATGGCCAACCCTACACGTTCCGTGTACGACGATAACGGCGAGTATACCAACTTCAACATGAATGCGCACTACAACCCGGCTTACCTGCTGAGCATTTATGACGACAAGACCAACACCTTCCGGGTGCTGGGCAACATTGAGGCCAAGCTGCGGATACTGCCCGGGCTGCACTACCGCTTTAACTACGGCATTGACAAGTCCACCTCGGAGCGCAACTCCACCATCTACCCGAACGTAACGGACCGCACGCCCAACGGCGCCTATGTGCAGAACAACCTGTCCTCCTTAACCACCCTGCTGGATCATTACCTGACCTATAACCTGGCCATCCAGAAGCACCAGGTAGAAGTGCTGGGCGGTTTCTCCTACCAGCAGTTCAAGTTTTCCGGCACGGCTTTCGGGATGCAGAACATTGCCGACCAGGGAACAGGCGTACCGCCTGACTACAACCCGGGCTACTCCGGCACTCCCACCAACCCGAGCGGGTACGCGCAGGAAAACGAGCTGCAGTCCTTCTTCGGGCGCGTGAACTATAACTACGACAACCGCTACCTGCTCACGGCCTCCCTCCGTGCAGACGGCTCCACCCGCTTTGGCGAGGACAATAAATACGGCTACTTCCCTTCTTTTGCGCTGGGCTGGACGCTCTCCCGCGAACAGTTCCTGAAAGACGTGCCTGCCATCCGCGATCTGAAGCTGCGCGCCAGCTGGGGCCAGACAGGCAACCAGGAAGTGCCTAACAAGATCACCCAGGCCAGCTACTCCCTCACACCGTCCGCCGGGTATTACCTGTACGACGACCTGGCCCTGGTAAATGGCGTTATTGTAAACCGCACCGCCAATCCCGGCCTTAAATGGGAACTGGTAGAACAGTACAATGTGGGCCTGGACTTCGACCTCTGGGACGGCAGGTTGTACGGGTCACTGGAATATTATAACAAAACCACCAAGAACCCGATCCTCAACATTCCATCCGAGCCGCTCAGCCCCACTACTACCGTGTGGAAGAACGTAGATGCCCGGATCGTGAACAAGGGATTTGAGTTCATGCTGGGCTCCCGGCTGATCAACAGCAAGAACCTCACCTGGACAGTAGACGTGAACGGCTCTACGCTGTCCAACACTATTAAAGACCTCCCCGTGTCCGAACTGTACTCCGGCAGCATATCCGGCCCCGGCCTGTCCGGCGTAAATGCCAACATCTACAAAAACGGCTATGAGGCCGGTTCCTTCTATATGCTGAAACATATGGGTTATGACAAGGACGGTAAGGATATTTTTGAGGACAAGACCGGCGACGGCGTGATCAATGCAGATGACCGGCAGATCTTCCAGGGAGCTATTCCCAATTTCAACTTCGGTATCAACAGCCAGCTGCGCTACCGGAAATTCGATCTCTCCGTTGCCTTCATCGGGCAAACCGGCGGATACCTGGTGAACAATACAGCGCTGGACCTGAACATCAACAGCCTGGCATCGGACCGCAACGTGCTGCGGAAGTATTATGACGCAGGAGCGAACCTGGCCAATGCCGTGCAACTGTCCTCCCTGTACCTGGAAAAATCGGACTTCCTGCGCATGAGCAACCTCCGCCTGGGCTATACGTTCTCGTTCAACCAGCTACCCTGGCTGCAGTCGTTCAACCTGTATGTAAGCGCCCAGAACCTGTTTACCATCACCGGGTATTCCGGTTACGATCCACTGGTAAACACCACGAAAACCGTGGATGGCAACCAGTCCCTGGGTATTGATTATACCACCTACCCGGCGGCAAAAACATTCCTGTTAGGTGCAACGATCAAATTTTAATCCTTCGAGCTATGAGCATGACTTCATTAAAACCACATAAACTGGCCAGCGCTTTGCTCTTTGCAGCCCTGGTAAGCTGTACAGACCTGAAAGAGCAAGTGATCGACGAGGTGCTGGGCTCCAATAATTCCAATCCGGAAAACGCGCTGGCAGCAGCCTACGGGCAAATGGGCAGCGCCACCTTTGTGGACCACGGCAGGGTATTCGCATTGCAGGAATACTCAACGGACGAAGCCCTGCTGCCCACCCGCGGCAGCGACTGGGGAGACGGCGGCGTTTGGCGCTCTATACATGAATTTACCTGGGGGCCGGACAATTCCGTAGTGACCAATACCTGGAATGACCTCAACAGCGGCATCACCAAATCACTGACAGCTATCAGCAGCATCAGCAACAGCCCGGACGCTCCCAACAAGGCGCTTTTGCTGGCTGAGGCCAGGGGCCTGCTGGCATTCTACACCTTCCACACGCTGGACCTTTATGGCCAGGCGCCATACCGTGACCCTAACGTGGACAATGCTCCACTGGAAGTACGGCAGGCCGCTACCGCTATAGATGAGCTGATCACGGAAGTGGAATCATTACTGCCTGACCTGGCTGAGCTGGGCCAGCAGAACACGCACAACGGAAGGTTCACCAAACAGGCAGCCTACGGCCTGCTGGCAGATATGTACCTGAACCGCGCAGTGTTCAAGGACCGGTACGCTTCCAGCTTCAACTTTAACGAACCGGCGGTTGACGACAACGGCACCGACATGGACAAGGTGATCCATTATACCTCCCTGCTGATCGGGTCCGGGCAGTTTAACCTGGAAAGCAACTATTTCAGGAACTTCGATATTGACAATTCCGGCAGGCCGGAACTGATCTTCGTGGTGACACAGGAGATCAATACCCTGCGCAGCAGCGACAATGATTTTGCCTATATGCCAATGGAAAGGAACCAGAAGCCCTCGCCGGTAAACCGGGGCACCAATGCCACCTGCACCACCCCCGAGTTTTACGCTACCTGGGACGGCAACCATGATGATCCGCGGTTTCACCGGCATTACCAGTATGACGACGGCACCTGGTTCATGAACGACGGTACAGATGTAAGCGTGCCCGCCTCCAGCACCGTAGCCGGCAGCTCGCAGCCCTGGTTCCACTTCAACCGCGGCCTGCTGGCCGGGCAGCAATACGGGCCCAACCTGCTGTCTACCGGCGATTTTGAGCGCACACCGGACGGACGTATTAAGGTAGTGATGCTTTATTGCGAAAAGAACACTACCCTGCCCGTTGATTTTACACCGGCGCTTGATTTTGACAACCCGAGCCAGGCCATTTTCACCCAGGCCCAGATCAACCGCGGCGTGCGGGTGTTCAAATACGAGTTCGATCCTGAAAAAGATAACGGTTCCAGCAATGTGGATATCCCGCTGTACCGGCTGGGCGGCATGTATTGTATGCGCGCGGAAGCCTATTTCCGTAAGGGCCAGACAACCCTGGCGCTGGCAGACATCAACAAGCTGCGCACCTCCAGGACACGGGAGGCGCTCTATAATAATGCCCCCGGTAAAGCCATCAGCTCCCTTGATGAGCAAACGCTTTACAATGAGACCGGGTTTGAAATGTACTGGGAAATGTACAGGAGAAAAGCAGCCATCCGTTTTGGCAGGTTTGATGCTGCCGGTACTGCCAAACCCGCATCCGAACCTTACCGCAGGATCTACCCGATCCCGCAGTCCACGATAGACGCTTCGGATGTGTTTACCCAGAATGACCGCTATTAAGCGCATCTTCAATAAAGCAAAGCGGCCGCCCCGTAACGGGCGGCCGCTTTGTATAACAAGGCCCTAGCTAAAAGTGTGCCTGAACTCCAGCGGCGAAAGCCGCGTTTTACGCTTGAATAACTTGCTGAAAGACTGCGAATGCTCAAACCCCAGCTCGTAGGCTATCTCGCTTACCGTCAGGTCTGTAGTGGACAATTTCTCCTTAGCCTTCTCTATCAGCTTATCATGTATATGCTGCTGGGTGCTCTGGCCGGTCAGCACCTTTAACAATACGCTGAGGTAGTTGGGCGATACGTTCAACAGGCCGGCAATGTACTGCACGGTGGGCAATCCCTTTCTTGCCAGCGCATCGCTGTTAAAGTATTCCGTAAGGATATCCTCCAGGCGGCCAAGCACCTGGTGGTTCGTTATTTTCCGGGTAAGGAACTGGCGGTGGTAGAACCTGTCCGCATAGGTCAGCAATAACTCCAGCTGGGCAATGATCACCTGCTGGCTGAACTTATCCATGTTTGAGCGGTACTCCTGCTCAATGTTCTGCATAATGCCTATGACCGTTGCCTCTTCCTTTTCGGAAAGATGCAGGGCTTCGCTGAGCGAATAGCTGAAATATTCGTACTGCTTTATCTTCCTGGCCAGGGGCGTGTTCCATAAAAAATCCGGGTGCACGATCAGCAGCCAGCCTTCATGTATCAACGCCTCATCCGCTTCAATGGTAAGCACCTGACCGGGCGCCATAAAGCTCATAATCCCCCCGTCAAAATCGTACTCCTGCTGGCCGTATTTCATTTTGCCATTAAAATTCCTTTTCAGCGCAATGGAGTAGAAATGCAGCACAATGCTTTTGGGCCTGTCCTCCAGGTGCTTTATGGATGCAAAATTGATTACGCTGATCAGGGGATGCGCAGGCCCGGGCAGGTCCCGGAGCTGGTGAAATGCCGTGATCGTTCTAACCGGATGTGGCTGATGGCTCATGTCTTAAGATACCCCTTTTTTAAATGCCAGGGCAAATTCCTTCGCAAAATCCTCCAGCTTTATCCTGCCCGTTGCCCCGGGCACATGCTGTTCATACAGCCTGCCACTATGCAGGCTGGCGCCCAGCTCCACCATGCCGGCAACAAAATGCGCAGGCATGCCGCGCTGCTCCATGCTGTTTTTCAGCTGTTCATCGGTAAAGGTTTCCCATTTCAGGCCGGGCTTGCCAATAGCAGCGCCCAGCACTGCGGCCACCTCGCTGGCAGTGCGTTCGTCGCTTGCCACATACCGCACCTGCCTGCCCGTACCAGGTAATGCCAGCTCTTCTGCAGCAGCAGCGGCAATGTCCGCCGGGGCCACCAGCAGCAGTCTGTCGTGACCGCCATAGTTTGCGCCCATGAAGCCCTGCTCCTTTATCATATCTGTAAAGCTGTAAAGGTTGTAGTAGAAGTAGCCTGCGCGGAGATGCGTAACAGCTGCGTCTTTCAGCCGGTCCAGGATGCCTTCCGCAACATGAGCGCCCAGGATAAACCCGGTCCCCTTGTCCAAATGCGCGCCGTAGCTGCTGAGATATACTACACGCTTTACGCCGGACTGCTGAACGGCCTGTGCATAGTTGCCGGCAATGCTGCTGTAATACCCCAGCTGGTCGGGCTCGGCATAGTTCCGCGGCACCATGGCAAACACCGCATCAGCGCCGGTAAAGGCAGCTACCAGGAAATCCGCGTCTTGCAGTGAGCCGATGGCAGCGCCGGCGCCCAGGGCCTCAATGTCCTTTTGCTTTTCCGGCTTGCTGCTGATAACTGTCACAGTATGGCCTTCCTGTACCAGCGTTTGTGTCAGTGGCCGGCTGATGTCCCCTAAAGAACCTGTTACTATAATTTTCATGGCTTTGCTTTTTATGTTGCAAAGCTCCGCAGCAGCGGAAAACTACCTGTAACCAAATCTATGCTTGTTGTAGCCAAAACATATTTATGCCCCTGCAGGCTGTTTTCATATGATAATATGATGGAGGCGGCTGCTGTTAAATATACCCGTAATTTGACCTAATTTGAATAATGAATGATCAACTGTGAATAACCGGCCCGGCCGCCACACATTAAATTTATCTTGTTTACAACCCTTACTGTTATGAAAAACGCTTTTACACATCCTGCCTGTATACTGTTACTTGCCCTGCTCCTGGCCTGCAGCCCCTACACCTACAGCCAGGTCACCAATCCCCGTACCCTTGACCAGGAATGGGGCGAATATGGCATTGGCGATCCCTACATCCTGAAGTTCCGGGGTAAATACTACCTGTACTGCAGCACCCGCGACGACCAGAGCGGCGTGAAGTGCTGGAGCAGCTGGGACCTGGCCAACTGGACCTATGAAGGGCTGTGCGTGCCCGCCTCCGTTACCATCACCAAAGGCGCCTATGCCCCGGAAGTGATCTACTGGAACGGCACCTTCTACATGTATACCTCGCCGGCAGGCAACGGGCACTACATCCTGACTGCCAGCAGCCCTACCGGTCCCTTTTCCGTACAAACGGGCAACCTGGGACGCACAATCGACGGCTCCGTATTCATTGACGATAACGCCCAGATGTATTTTACCTATGCCGGCGGCAGCGGGATACAGGGCGCCACCATGAGCGGTCCGCTGTCCATCAGCGGCACCGGGGGCACTATCAGCGGCACCTCGCTCAACGGCTGGACAGAAGGCTCCACCCTCTTTAAACGCAACGGCGTGTATTACCTTACCTATTGCGGTAACCATGTTTTCAGCAGGGGTTACCGGGTAGTGTATGGCACTGCCACCGCACCGCTGGGCAGCTATACCGCAGGCGCCAACAACCCTGTTGTGCTGCATACAGAAGATTCCTTCTTCGGGCTGGGGCACAGCGGTTCTGTTGTCGGCCCGGACCTGGATACCTGGTTCATTGCCTACCACAACCTGCTGGGGCCCAGCAGCATTGTAGGCCCTCACCGTAAGCTGAACATTGACCCCATGGGCTTTAACGGGAACAAGCTGCTGGTATACGGCCCCACGAACTGGACGCAGCCCTCCCCTGCCTTGCCCACTTTCTACGACCGCTTTGACCGGGCCACTATTGGCAGCAACTGGACAAATGTTAATGGCGGCAACTGGGGCATCTACAACCAGGAGCTGATGTGGCAGGATAACAGGGCCACCCGGCAATGGTACCGGCAGGTAAGCACCGCCACCACCGCGGCTAACTACACGGCAGAGTTCAACCTGAAGGAAATGGGCAGGGGCGGCAATGATGCACGCTTTGGAGCCGTATTCTCCTATATCGATGAGAACACCTTCGGCTCTGCCCTGCTGAGCAGCTATGATAACACGCTGGAAACAGATATCAAAGTAAACGGTGTATCCATTGGCGTAAGCACCGTTCCGCTGCCGCCCGGATGGGACTACCAGCAATGGCATGTGATACGGGTAGAAAAAGAGGGCACCACCTTCAGGATATATGTGGATGGCATGCTCAAATCCACCCGCACAGCCAATATTACGGCCGGCGGCAGGATCGGCGTGACTACTTACCATGACCATGCGGATTTCGGGTACACCGCTTTCAGCAACCATGTAAACGGCAGCGGGGTGTTCAGCTTTCATAAACCCGTGCCGGGCACCATACCTGCCGTACATTACAATGAAGGCGGGGAAGGCGTGGGCTACCACGACCTGAGCAGCGCCAACATAGGCGGCAAATACCGGGCAGACCGGGTAGATATCCGGGACTGTGAAGAAGGCGGACAAAACATCGGCTGGAACCAGACCGGCGAGTGGTACCAGTATAACGTGAATGTACAATCGGCCGGCCCCTATCATCTCGGGCTGCGCTATGCCACTACTTTCACGACCTGCAAGCTGCGCGTGTACTGCGACGGAACGGACATTTCCGGCATCGTGTCTATCCCCGCTACCGGCAGCTGGTCTGCCTGGCGCACGGCGGTGCTTGAAAATTTAAACCTGCCGGCAGGCTACCACACCATCCGGCTGGAAACAGTGGAAGGAGAATTTGATTTTGCTACCCTGCAGTTTGAGTCCGGCGCTACCTCCCTGCCGGGCGGGTCGGACAACTTTGATGCCGGCAGCTTTTCCGGCCTGTGGAATTATCATAACGGCAATTTTACCATTACATCCGGCAGGGCCGGCATTGACGGTTTTGGCAAGCGGACCATGGGCAATGTGGGCTGGAGGGATTACACGGTAGAGGCGGATGTGCAATGCCCCGCGTCCGGCAACGGCGGCCTGATCTTCCGCGTACGCAACCCGGCGGCGGGCGAGTTCGGCAATTCCAGCGCCGGCAGCTCCGACTATTTCCAGGGATATTATGCCGGCATAGAAGCAGGCGGTATTGTACTGGGCAAACAAAACTATAACTGGACCCAGCTATCGCGAAATAACCAGCCGCTTACTCCCGGCCAGCTTTATAAGCTAAGGGCGGTAGTAAGCGGCGCTAATATCAAGGTGTATTTGAATGACATGCTGACGCCGGTGATCGATTATACAGACCCCTCTCCCATTATCAGCGGCAAGGCGGGTATCCGGGCGCATGCAGCCAATATGGTCTTTGATAATTTCAACATATCGCCGGGCACAGGTGTGGCTATATCAGCTGTCCTCTTTTAGCCCGGCCAGGAAGCTCACCACATCCCGGATCTCCTTTTTGGAAAGCAATGCTTTCATGTCCGGCATGCTGGAGGGCGCATATGCTTTATGCGTGATCTCGCTGCTGGATATGAAACGGTCAGGCCCGGCGCCGTCCTTTATGCTCAGGCCGGATTTGCTTTCCCCGGTCAGTACGCCGGTCAGCTTTTCCCCGCTCTTCAGCTCCAGTGTTACCATGCCAAAGCCCGGGGCCAGGCGGGCGCTGGGTGTGATCAGCGCTTCGAGTATCTGTTGCCGTGATATCCGCCCTGCCACGCCATTCAGGCGGGGACCGGCGTTGCCGCCCCTGTCATTGAATGCATGGCACCGCATGCACTGCGCGTTCTCATTACGGAAAAACACCTGTCTGCCCCGTTCGGGATCACCGCCCTGCAGGCAGCTGGCATAAGACGCCAGGATGTCGCCGGGAGCCACTTTGCTGCTGATCTCCCGGTACCGTGCCTGCAACTGCGGGGAGCGGGCGCTGTCAATGGCTTCGCCCAGCTCCAGGTAAATACCGGCGCCCAGCTTGCCGGCTGCCATTTTATCCAGGAGATCGTCCAGCACGTGCTGTGCGTTTGCAAGCGGCAGCTTTCCCAGGGTAAGCACGGCTGCCTGCTGTTCTTCCAGCGTTTTGGAGGCAATCACGTCTGCCAGCAGGTTTACCATTACTTCTTTGGGAATGTCCAGCTGCTCCAGCAGCTCCAGCCCTGTCACCCTTACCATTTTTTCCTTGTCAGACAGGGCCAGCCGGATGGCCGGCTCCACCTGCGGGCCTTTCAGCGCGGCCAGCGCTTTTAGCGCTTCCGCACGCATAGCCGCCTCCCGGTCATGCTTCAGTACCGCCAACAGTGGCGCTGCAGCCTGTTTTATTTTAAGCTTGTGAATGGCTTTTGCAGCGCTGATCCTTACGGGCAGCGCTTTATCGGTTAACAGGCCGGTAAGCGCACCGGCGGATACATTCACCAGCCGGGCGGCATCTCTCTGCACAGGTCCGCGCAAACGCCCGTCCACGCGGTCCAGTACAGAAGGTTTTGCCCATACGCTCAGGGCGTCAACGGCCTCCGCTCTCATGGCAGCCGGGCCGCCTGCCTGCTGCGCATAACGGATCAGCCGCTGCAGGGCAGTATCCGTACCTACCCGCAGGTTGGCATTGATCACGCGCCGCAGCAGCGCCTCGCTGGTAAAGCGGGTAGTATCCAGCAAACCGGCCAGCGCAGGCAGGGCCGCTTCAATGGAAAGATCGTCGTTGATAGCCCGGGCCGCCTCTGTTACTACAAACTCATCAGGATCGTTGAGGAAGCTGGCAACCCCCGGGTGCTGCATTCTCCTGAGCGCCACCACCCCTGCTATCCTCAAAGCGCGGGACGGGCTGGAGGACAGCGCCACCACCGGCTCCGCTTTCCCGATGCGCGCCAGGGCCAGGCAGCCGGCATGCCGCAGGTAGGCATCCTCGTCATTGTTCTCCGCCAGCATGGTAATAATGGCATCAACAGCCGGCGCATATTCTATTCTTCCCAGCGCTTCCGCTACAAAAAAACGGGCGCGGCTGGCCGTATCTTCTAATAAGGGGACCAGTGCCGGACCGGCTTCCGCATACCGGATATCGCCCAGCCATTTTGCCGCCTGCGCCCTTATTTCAGGATCATTATCTTTCAGCACCGGCACTAGCGCTGCCGCATACCGCTTATCCTGCCGGCCCAGCTGGGCCAACCCCCAGATGGCGTGCACCCGCGCCAGCTGATTGTCTCTTTGCAACAGGGCCTGCCGGAAGATCTCCGCGCCCTTGTCCTTCCGCTTTACCAGCTCAAACTGCGCCTTCAACCGTACCCGCATATCCGGGTTCTTCAGCATGCCGCCAAGCGCCGCTTCCTCGTATTCCGCAAGATCAGCGGCCAGCAACGACCTGATCTCCTTACGTATCCCGGCAAGCGCCTCCTTTTTATCGTCCAGCTTCCAGATACGCCCGTACTTATGCGTGCCCCACCCGTCAATCCAATCTGCTACATACAGCGCGCCGTCAGGTCCAAAATCAAGGCCGGTAGCCAATACCCCGCCCAGTATTTTCTTATGCGCGCCCAGCTCAAAGGTGGCGCCTTTGGGTTGCAGCCGGAAGCTGTGCACGCCCGAATTGGAGGGATTGCCTACAAATTCCGCTACAAAGAAGGTGTTCCTGTAAGCAGGGCCCAGAGCGGTCCCGGGATTGTATACAAACCCGGCAGGACCGCTCACAAAATTGCTGATGCAGGGCGTGATATAGGCGGCCTGCCCTTCAAAACGGGGCAGGTACATTTTCTCATCCATCCATACTTTATAGGTGTTGTTGTCCGGGTCCCGGTACTTGCCATACTGCCAGTTGCTGCGCCAGCCTGCATCCGATCCGTTCACCACGTACACCAGGCGCTCCTTTTCCCCGGGATGATCGCCATCATTGTCCTCGCTGATCAGGTTCCCATATTCATCAAAGGCAAACTCGTGGGTATTACGCAGGCCGTACGCGAATATCTCGAAGTCGCTGCCATCGGGATTGGAGCGGGCAATTACGCCGCTGTTGGGATGCGACCATTGCTTTCCGTCCGGCCCCTTGCCGTTAAAGCCAATATCGCCGATCTGCCAGTAGATCCTGCCATCGGGCCCCATTTCAATGCCGGACATGCCATGACCGCTGAACCCGATATGTACGCCGTAGCCGTGTGAAATGGAAGTTTTTTCATCGGCTATGCCGTCGCCATTCCGGTCCTTCATTCTCCACAGGTCCGGCGCTACCGCCACATACAGGTCATCGCCCTCACTCAGCACGCCGCCGGCTACATCGCTCACTTCATCATGGAAATCATCTACCACCAGCTGCGACATATCAGCCACCCCATCGCCGTTCATATCTTCCAGGCGGTACACGTGCTCCGTTTCCACGGTCAGGTCGCGCCAGTCATGGGAGCTGTCGCCGTTCATATCTTCCAGCCAGCGGTTGCGCTCACTGTTTTCCGGGGAAAGCTCCTTATGGAGAAAGGCGCGCCGGTCCTCCACGGTTTGCAGGCTGATGGAGGGTATCTCCCAGTCGCGGTGGCCGCGGATATCGAACTCGGAATGATTCTGCCGGTTGGTGGTGGTATAATACAGCTTCCCGTGGTCGTCGATATCGATAGCGATCGGGGAGATCACCAGCGAATCAATGCCCCATAAGGAGAGTGTAAGCCCTTCGGCCAGTTCCGGCTTTACCTCTGCTTCTACAGCAGCGGCTATCTGTGCGGTTTTCGTGGAATCCATCTGTTTGATCCTCCTGTCCGTGGCTTGTTGCCGGCATGCGGGCAATACCATTGACAGGCACCCGGTTAGCAACAGGACATAATTGATCTTTTCAGGCAGCGCAATCTGTTTTTTCATGTAGTGCAATTGAGTATGGGTCACGCAGAAAGATAGCCTAAAAAAGATTAGGATCAAAGCAGGTATACGGGTAACTTATACTTCAGGCGTCTTCCCCCTTCAGTTCCGGAGATTTCATCAACCGGCGAAAGCACCCTGAGTGGTGCCCGGGAAAGTTAAGCAGATGGCTCCAGCAAGCAGGATACCGTCGGCAATTAATTTGTAATAGCAGCCATGCCACCAGGTGTTAAAAGGCATAGCGGATACTGCAGTAGGGTAGCTGCCGATGTACCATCTCCACCAGCGTCCTTACCAGGGCGGCCTTCAGCCCTCTTTTGTACCGTACATTCCTTCCGCCGGTCTCGCTGTATTTAAACTCCTGCAGTGCCGGTACCCACAGCAGTTCCTCCGCCTTGGGATGCCATCCCATATTCACTTCATGCAGATGTTCGTTATGGGTAAGAAAAATGATCTCGCAGGTAAGCTGATGCCTCGTCCTTGCATCCAGCTTGTCATCCAGTTCTTCAAAAAGCGCTCTCCAGTCAGCCTCCCATCCTTCATAGTAGATGACCGGGGAGAAATTAACATTTACCTCATACCCGGCAGCGGTATAATCATTCATAGCATCTATCCGGTCTGATATGGGAGTAGTGCGCACATCTACCAGCCTGCTCAGCTTATGGGGCATTAAACTAAACCGGATGCGCGTTTTCCCCTGCGGATCATAAGACAGCATATCCCGGTTGATAAACTTTGTTGCAAAGGTGAGCTTAGCGTTGGGTATCCTTTTGAAAAGGTTTATCAGATCCTTTACGTTATCACACAAGGCAGCATCTGCGGAACAATCGCCGTTTTCCCCGATCTCATATACCCAGTACAGGGGGTCAACGGAATCCGGCAGCGTTTTAGGCCCCTGTTTTTCTGCATGCCTTTCCAGGTACCCCATGATCTGCTCTATGTTTACAAACAAGGTAATAGGGTTTGCATATCCTTTCCGGCGGGGCACATAGCAGTAAGCACATGACATGGTACAGCCATTGGATTCCGAGGGAGATATAAAATTCGAGCTGCGGCTGTTGGGCCGGCAGCTTAAAGATTTCTTCACACCCAGAATCAGCACATTCCTTTTTATCTTCAGCCAGTTTTCCACTGCTCCCTGAAATCCATGAAGGGAAGGGATTTTCCAGTGTGAAGGCACTTCGATCAGCTTTGCATCCGGGAATCTGTCCAATATCTCCTGACCGCGCTTATACTGATGCACGGCCGGCTCCAGCCAGATTTCCCTTATATTGACAAGATCATGGATCGTTCTGGTATAAAACATGAGATTACCTTTACTCCGGGATTTCCTGCCCTTACCTTCAGGCAATAACATTACAAAAGGCATCACCTTTTGTGATGCCTTTTTAAGTTCCTTTACAACCTGTCCTCCCTAAGAAGTTGCGACCTTACCGGCGCGTCTTTCTCTTTCCGTTGTAGGTACCCGCCTGGTCATAATTGCTACGCCTATTTCGAGTATACCTACAATTACATGCGGCTCCCATATATAGTCCGCATAGTCAAACAGCCAGGGGGAAACCGCCAGGAAGAGGCCGCCTATTACATCCAATGTAAGGTGTGTACGCATAGAGATCATATGCGCCATTCCAAGCTCATAGTCCGTCATCAGGCTGTACAAAATTATGCCCGCGCCTAATATTATCGGCACCCAGGATTCGGCACCACCCCTGTAAAACCCCAATATCCATGGTGCTGCAATCAGCAATACGCCCACGATATAATCTATATATCCATGAGCCCTGGTTCCTATAAATTTCATAACCGGAAGATTTGGTACAATGAATAAATGTTACATAAGTTGTGCCATCTATTCATGAAAACCGGTAAAAAGCTGGCAGCCGGGAGGAGTGTAGAGCGATCTACACGGTTAGCGTAATAACAGTCCTCCTTTAAAACTTGCTGAATCCGTTATAAGCGTCCAGGATGTGGTCTCCTTCAGGCAGGCTTGCTTCCTCATCAGGGCTTGCTGCAGCCATTCCTTCCGGGAAGATGAGGGTAAACAGCGTTCCTACCCCTACGCTTGAGGCCACTTCGATCTTTATGCCATGATACTGGGCGATCGTACGCACAATGCAAAGCCCCAGGCCATACCCATCATTCTCCTTTTTTTCCACTTTTTTAAACCGGTTGAAGATAGAATCTATTTCATTTTCCGGTATCCCGATACCTGTATCCTTTATTAGCAGCCGGTATGGTTTGCCTGGTATAAGCTGATCATGGACGATAATGCTGCCGGCCGGTTTGTTATACCGGATAGCATTATTGAGCAGGTTATAGATCAGTTGGAAGATCAGGTCGTGGTTCAGTCCGTGCAATACCATATTTCCTGAAAGCCGGAGGTCGAAATGCAGCCGTTGCTCCTGCAGGCGATGCCCCAGTTCGTCTACCACTTCCTGCAGCAGGGACCGCAGAGGAAAGCTATCCGCTTTGGGGAACTGATCATTCTCTATGCGGGAGATCAGTAGCAGTGAATGTATAATTTTTTTAAGGCGGTTAAGTGTTTTCATCATGTCCATAACCCTCTTCTGCAATACCTCAGGAAGCGTTTCCTCCATCATCAGGTTCTCCATCTTACTCTGCAGGATGCTGATCGGAGTCATTAATTCATGCGAGGCATTGGAAGTAAACTCTCTTTCTTTCTCGAATGCCTCCCTTACTTTGCCCATCAATTCCGTAAGGGAATCGTCCAGGTACCTGAAATCGGTGGTAGATGTTTGAACAGGCCGCATTGTTTCCCTGAAGGGGAAGCGCGTGTTTAAAAGCCTGTTCCTGATAATTACGCCCAGGGGACGCAGCAGCAAACGGGTAAAGATCAGGTCTATTACGATGGTGCTGACGATCAGCCCGATCAGCACATACAGGGCCACTCTTTGCAGCGGCTGGTTATACTGCCCGATAGTAGCGGTTGTCTTACCTACTTCCAGTATGTACCTGTTGTTGTTATAATAAAAGGTGTGGCTAAGCACCCTGTAGGTCAGCGTGTCCGCTTCCACCACACGGCGCAGGGTAGCAATGGTGTCAGGCACGACAACCCTCCCCGCAGGCTCAAGGGAAATGTACTCTTCCTTCAGCATGGTATAGCTGCCGTAGCTCGGTTCCCCCTGGAGATATGCTTCTATGCCGTTCTGCCTGATCACATCCATCGCTTTTTTCTTTTGCTCGTTCAGGTAGTAGTCGTTGTACTGATAAGCGACCCTGTTAACCAGAAAAGGCAACAGCCAAACGAAAAGTATCACGATCGCCAGTTTCGAGAGCGTGATAAACAGTGTCAGTTTGGTAAATAGCTTCATGTTCAGATCTTAACTTTATAGCCCACGCTGCGAACCGTGTGGAGCCATTCTACCGAAGAGTAGGCGGACAGCTTCTTACGGATATTTTTTATATGTACATCAATGTAGTTGGAATCATAGTCATCATCGGAAAAATTACCCCAGATATGCTCGCTCAGTTGCATTCTTGTCAGCGGCCTGTTTTTGTGAAGCAAGAGGTAGCTTAGCAGGTCGAACTCCTTCCGGGAGAGCGCTATTTCGACTTCATCAGCATAAAGCACCAGTCTTTTGTTCAGGTCTACCCTGAAATCACCCAGTACAACAATGGAATCCGCCAGGCCAAATTTTCGCCGGGCTACTGCCTGCATCCTTGATTGCAGTTCCAGCAAAGAAAAGGGTTTGGGCAGGTAGTCATCAGCTCCCAGGTCCAGCCCTTTGATCCGATCCTCCAACTGTCCCCTGGCCGACAGGATTATACAGGCTGCATCCGGGCAGTTCTTCTTAGCCTCCTGCAACAGCAGCAATCCGTCCTTATCAGGAAGGCCGAGATCCAGCAGGATAAAATCGTACTGGTTCTCTTCCATTTTTTCTAATCCCTGTTTCGCAGTGTAAGCCAGGTCGCATAAATAAAATGTCTTTTTCAGGAAGGCCTCCATTTCAGAGGCCATTACCTTTTCATCTTCTACAATCAAGACTTTCATATCATCAGAACTGGTAATAAAAACTGAAATCAAGGAATGAATTTAACTTCCCTGCTCCTGTTTCCGCCTTAGGTCCCAGCAGGGAAAACTGGCATGCCGCTTCCAGCATATAATGTGCCCGATTGTAGGCCAAAGGTACCCGGAGGTTATAGGAAAGCAGGTTAAACTTTGTAGTGCTGGCAGCAGCAGATCCATTCTCTGTACCCGCAATTCCCCCGATATCGGGCAACGGGACTCCAAGAATACTGTCCCGGAGCAGCTTTTCGGTAACATAGGTCTGGTAAAAACGCTGGGTACCGCCTGTTACTGCTATTGATGGGGTGAGCGTGATAATATCCCTTCCTTTAAAAACACTACCCAGACTAATCAGTTTCTCGGTACCGAGCGTTACAAATACATCCTGCTGCCGGCCAAAATTATAGTCTACGCCCAGCGCTGTGCTCATCCAATATTCATATTTAAGTGAGGCGCTGGCGTTATCGGGATTGGCAGCCTGCAGGAAAGGAGAATAAGAAGGATAAAAGGTATGGCTATAACCAAGATCCGCCGTGAGCTTTTTACTCAGGTTGAATACAATACCTGCACCTACGCTGCCGGCAGATGCAAAGGTACCGGAGTCATTCAGCAGCCGGTAGCCTGCAGCGGTAAAATAAATTCCCGAGCGAAACCGGAGCGCGGCGCTCGCCGCCACATAAGGCATGCTCTCCGCAGCCTTCTGTCCATAATAGCTGGCATTATTGGTATAAGTGGCACCTATCGTAAAGGTAGTCTTCTTTTTATCAGCCGTTGTACTGTCCGATTGCGAAAATGCGGGAATGGCGCTGGCTCCTGCCATAAATAATGTTAAAATATACTTCATACTTAATTACTTTATCAGAGGCTCAAACCTACCTTGGGCCGGATAACTTTTGGCTTGATCACCTTCGGCCTGATCGCCGGTTTAACCGGTACAGGAGCAACAACGGGCGCAGGCTTTATCTTCCTTCTTGATTTCGGTACTTCCTTAATCTGCGGTGGTTGTACCTCCTGCTGCACCTCATCCGGCTTTGCCCCGGGAGGTACTGTATCCCTGGCCGCGGGCATCAGGCGGATATCAGGCAGCTCACTGCCATACACATTGCCTGTTCCCCATCCAGGTACGGCGACAGGCGCCATAACCACCAACAGGAATGCGATCTGATATACAAACGATCTTTTCATCAGCATAAAAATACAGGTTTTTGCCGCTGCCCGCCGGCAAAAACCTGCGCCCGGAAAAATTAAAGGATCCTGACTCCTGCTCCTATCGAGGTCAGTGTATTCACTTTTACGGGTACAGTCTTTATTTTCAGTGAATTGCCCGCCGTCACATTAACATTTGCATCTGCGTTCGCAACCACATTCTCTATCTGCCGGCCCACCTTTTTTGCCTCCTTTACGACCTGCCCACTTAGGCGACTCCCTGCTTCTCCCCCTGCATGCAGTCCGCTTTCCACGCTGCCTTTTACTTCTTCCCCCACGGCGACGGCTGTTTCAGGGTTCCTGCCAACAGCGCCTTCCTGTTTATATTCGGCAGCCCCCTGTGCATTCAGCCCGGTTTGCAAGTGCTCCTGCGTAACGCCGGCGGCTGACCTCATCTCTGCTGCCGATGATGCATTGGCTCGGGAAGATGCACCCTGGCTGTTCATCCCCGCATCTACCCAGGCATTGCCATTTGCTTTTGCCTGCAGGTTGTGCTTTGTAGCAGCATTTTGTGCGAAAGTAGCAGTAGCAATAAACAGCGCAACAAGAATTAATCCGTTCGTTTTCATAATTTCAATTTATGGTTAATAATTTTTTTGATGGGGCAAAACTAGCCTCCTAAGATGAAGCGAACATGAAGATTCAAAATAAAAATCCTGCGCTTTGAGGGCAGGTAGATATATAGACCATTCCATCAATCACTTCCAGGCCTGATCCCTTTAACTTCCCACTCGGCACCAGGCCACAGCGCATTACCAGTGTTTAAACCATCATTCTTGCCATTACGTCCCTTGTAAGCGCCGGCAGCACGAAGCGCCCGGGAAACCAGCAGCAGGCCGGCAAAAATGATCGGACTGATGATGTGGGCCACACTGTTGCCGGCGAATGCCTGGGAGGCGGCCGCTCCTGTCAGCTCAAAGAAGATGCCGGCATAGGCCCATTCCCGCAGCCGCGGGAAACGCGGCACCAGCAGGGCAATCGCTCCCAACACTTTCCATATGCCGATGATGGTGAGGAAGTACACCGGGTAGCCCAGTTGCCGTATGCCTTGCACGGTAGCCTCAATCCGCAGCAGGTTGGCAATGCCCCCGGACAGCATGACCCATACCACGATGACCGTGGCGATCCAGTAGGCAATAGTACGGATGCGGGATGCAGTAGTGATGTTATTCGTTTGCATAACTCAGGTTTTTATGGTGAATAATGATTGCATACACCCTAATAAGGAACGGGCAGGCGAAAACTGGACATACTGCGGGATAATTTTTCTTGCATCATGCAAAAAGGCTTCAGGTTCAATGACCTGAAGCCTTTTTATGCAAATATGGGCGTTGCCGCTTATATCGTGATCGTTTCCTCATACACCGTACCAAACCGGTCCGTTGCTTTTACTGTAACCTGCCTGGCATCGGCGGAAGGCTTTGCAAAGAACATATGATCTGTTAGCGTAGGCTCCACGAACTTGTGCTTTTTAGGCAGCTGGGGGCCGGCATACAGCTCCACCGCCCAGGGATCGTGCGCTACCCGTTGCTCCATGGGGCCTTTCAGCACGCCATCCTCATACCATTCCACCTTCCACTGATGGTCCCAGTTCCACACATTGGCGGAAATTTCATCCGGCGCATCCTGCAGCCTGCCCTTGGCATATACCCTGAGCTGCTTGTCTTTTGCCAGGCCAGTGGATTTGTAGTACCATTTGATATCCGCGCCGTCCACTTCGTACACGCCGTAACCGCTGGGCGTACCGTCGCCGCAGATAGGGCCGGTCCACCAGGCGCCGCAAACCGTGCCATGGTTATGTTCCATAATGTTCCCTTCCTCCCAGTTGTCGTTAAAATGCGTGTGGCCGCTCATGATATGCACCTTGTAAGGCGCCAGCAGCTTGTACAGCTGCTTCCTGTTGGATACAGTGCCGCCTATGGGGTCCTCCTGCTTTGCCCTGCGCCCAGCGCCGGTGTAGGTGGGAATGTGCAGGCTCAGCACAATGGTGCTGCCCGGCTTTACCAGCGCCAGGTCCTGCTCCAGCCACTGCAGCTGGTTTTCCGTAAGGTAACCGATGTACTTCTTGGCAGCGCCTATAAAGAACACATCATCCAGCACTACATAATGTATCTCCCCCCTGTTAAAGGAGTAGTAGGTGGGACCAAACTGCTGCTTGTAGGTATTGGCCGACCTGTCATCCGTACGGGCCTCAATATCCATATCGTGATTCCCGATCACGTTATAGAACGGGATGCCGCATGCCTCCACGGCCTGCTTGTAATCTTCAAACAGCTCAAAGCGATCCCATACCAGGTCGCCGCAGCCGATGCCGTGGAACAGGGCGCCTTTGGGATAGGACTGCACCAGCGCCTGCAGGTCGGGTACGGACTGGCTTTTCAGCAGCTCCACATCTTTTTTGGAGCGCATCTGCGTATCGGCCCATACTACGAAATGATGTTTGCGGTCGTCCGTATCCAGCTTTTCCAGCTCAAAGTCGTTCTGCTGTATGCTGCCTGTTTTGGTCACGGGCTTGTAGAATGCGGCGATGCCCTTATTTTCCGGGATGGCATACCCTGCCGGCACGCTGATGTACACAAATTCCGCGGTGGCGTTGCTTACCAGCTCATACTGCCCCTTCGCATCTGTTTGCACAATATTGATCCCGTCTGTTACGGCTACGCTGGCAATGCCTTTTCCCCGGCTGTGCACCTTTCCTTTGAGGGTGATAGCGGAAAGATCTATATGGCCGCGTTTGATGCGGGGCCGTGCCTGCAGCAGCGCGGAAGGCACGGTCAGCAATGATCCTGTAATGCCCAGGTTTTTTAAAAAGTTCCTTCTGTTAAGCGTCATCTCTCTTGTATTATTGTTTGAGCGTTGTTGATCCTTCACCTTCGATCTCGGTTATCAGCGACTGTTTGGTCAGCAGCAGCGCTGTCTGGCTCCGGGCCTTTATCCACCTGCCTGTGGCCGGGTTATACTCCCCGCCCAGCAGGTTGAAATATCCCTGGCCGCCGTTATACACCAGGCTGAGCGTGTTGGTCCCGTTCCGGTAAAATGGCTGATCCTCCAGGGTAATAGGATTCTTTACATCATAGAAATCGGTGTTGGTGATGCGGTAGCCCATAGGAGGCGGCCCGGGCGTGTACAGGCTGCCGCCCGTAGCTATGAACATCACATCCACCGGCCGGGAATCCACCGTAATGTCGGTGCCTTCAAACACCGCCAGCCCGGAGGCGTTGCCGCTGTTGGCAAACAGGCCGCCGGTCTTGGTGCCAAAGCCGTCGCCGTCATTCTCGGTATAATCAAAGGCCCTGATCCAGTTGGCGCTGGCGATGCTGGTAGAGGAAGAGCCGTTAATCATCTTTCCTGCGCCGCCTACGTAAAAGAAGGTGCCTTTGGCGGCCGTACCGGAAGTGAGATCGAACTTGAATGTACGCCGGCCGCCGGTAGCCCAGCCATTAGCGGGGTAACCGGTAGGCGTAGAGGCATTGGCGTTATTGGTTACCACTACTGAAAAAGGCGTAGCGGCAAAATCGATATCACGGGTGGCCATCAGCTGTATATACTCATAGTTCCCGTCGCCGCCACTCAGATCGCTCATAAAGCCGGTGATGATGACCGGCGTTATTTCCACGGTGGAGCTAAGCACAGCCAGGTCCTCTGCTGTGCGCAGGCGGAGCTGCGGCGCCGGCTGACCGTCCTTGCCATTAAAGTTAAAAACGATGCCGTAATAATTAGCGTTTATTTTCAGCGTGGTGTCTGCAAAAGTGGCCGTAGGTTCCGTGTGCAGGGTCAGCTCCCCGAAACCGTCATTGAGCAGCTTGTCGCCTGACATTACATCTGTAGGTGCCGGCAGCGGGTCAAAGCCGCCCTTCACCACTACCAGGAGCGTGCTTTCGTACCTGTCGGGCCTTTCCAGTATCTGGCTGGTCGTTACCCGGTTGAGCGGAATGTCATTCCCGGAAGATACTTTGGTAATGTCGTCGGGCGTAATGCCGGTGATTTGCAGCACACCGTCCACTTTTGTCAGCACGCCGCCGGTTACGTCAATGATCACGGAATCGCCGGGTACAAAATCAGCGGCCTGCGCGCCGATAGGAATGGATATGCCGCGGAGCTGGGACAAACGACGCCGGTCCTGCACCACCAGCAGGCCTTCCGGCATGTTGCCGCCGGAGTGGTCGGACACTACCATGGCGGCGATCTTTTCAGAGCCGAACATGTTATCTGCAGTAAGGGTCAGGTCCTCTCCCTTGTACAGGTTCCGGATGTCAAATATGGCAATATAGGGGCTGATGGTGGCGCCCGGGTAATTATCCTTCTTGCATCCCAGCAGGAAGACGAACGACAATAAAAAGGAAAGACAGGTAATATGCTTCATTGCGTTATGTTTCATTTGTAGAAATCTGGTAAAGCCCTGGCAGGTTCCAGCAACCTGCCGGGGCTTCTCCTGTTATGGTTTCTGCCACCATACCTGGGTGGAGATTACATCCGGACCCTGGGCGGCTATGGCGGCTTTATAGTTGGTAGG
>Ga0164243_10001919_pt1 | contig 34857 bp, 29 predicted proteins | sample OricompcompostOP_FD_108781 | JGI IMG/M metagenome (GOLD analysis project Ga0164243, IMG submission 108781) | Organic Plus compost microbial communities from Emeryville, California, USA - Original compost - Organic plus compost (OP) | ecosystem: Engineered > Solid waste > Mixed feedstock >...
CTCGTGGGCGAAGCGGCTGGGGACGACAGCATATCCACATGGCGCATGTGCGACTGCCGCGACGCTCCTGGCGAGCCGGTGCTTTATGAAAACACCGCGGTTGAAAAAAGGCGGAACTTCCGCTTTCCGCCCCCATTTTTGCCTATCGGCCGGCACGCTCCGCCCTTCCCCTCATACGATCAGGAACTCGGCGTAAGTGAGGGTCGGACGGTGAGGGTGGCGAACTGCTGGGCCGCAGCCGCACCCGTCCCATCCGCGTCGTAGTAGAGCACGCCGGTCAGGGCATCGGAGCTGTTGCCTGTTCCGCAGGAACACGCGTTGCGCATGGGTAGACGGAGGCAAATAGACTCAATTCGCCCATCGCTCGCGTAAGCCCCCGTTCAGCGGTCCCCGGCAACATCTGCGGCTTGGCTGTTCGGGTGGTCTGCGATGCCGTCCATGCACGAGTTGGCAAACTGGCACGTCCGAGCCTGCGGCTGCCTGGCGGCAACGGTCATTGCCGCATATGGCACCGGCGCGACGGCCGCAAAGCTGCGCATATGCCAGGCGCAGGAGCAGGCTTACGCACAGCTCAAGCCGACTGCGACACCGCTGGAGATCAACGCGGCGCTGTCCTCCGCCGCCGACAAGGGCTGTCGTGCCCTTGCCGGCCGGTTGCTCGATGACGGTGCCTCGCTCAAGGCGCGCGACCGTTTCGGCGCCATGCCGCTCGCACGTGCGGCCATGGCCGGCCAGCAGTCCATCGTCGATCTGTTTCTCGAGCGCGGGGCCGCAATCGATGCGCGCAATCTCGACGGGTCGACGGCGCTTCTTCTCGCCGCCGAGGGCAACAAGCGCGAGGCCGTCGCGACGCTCATTGCGCACGGCGCGAACGTCAATCTTCCAGGGCGCAGCGGCATTTCCCCGCTCGCAGCCGCAGCCTATGCCGGCCGGCCCGACCTCGCCCGCCTGCTGCTCGACCGCGGTGCCGATCCTAATGCCGTCGACGCTACAGGGAAGTCGGCCATCTGCTATGCGGCCGGGCGCGGCTTTCCGGACGTGGTGCGGCTGCTGCTCGACCGTGGCGTCGATCCCAATCGTCGCTATGGCAATGACCTGACGGCGCTGATGTGGGCGGCTGGCTACTCGGACGAGGCGGGAACGAGCGACATGGAAGAGATCGTGAAGCTCCTCGTCGGGCACGGTGCGCGCATTGACGATAGGGACAATCGCGGGCGCACCGCCCTGATGATTGCCGCTTCGCTCGGCCACGCCTCGATAGTCGATTGGCTCATCGCCCACGGAGCCAGCGTCGATGTGCGCGACAAATCCGGCAAGTCGGCCGGCGACCTCGCCGCCAATGCGGCATTGCGAGACCGGCTCACTGTCAGATAGGTCGCTGCCAGCCAGGCATCATCGGTTGATCTGCAGCTCGGCGAGATACTGCGAGATGGCGTCGATGTCGTCGGGCTGGATGGAGTTCATCAGGTCCGACATGCCGGGGTTGTTGGCGCGCGAGCGGTCGCGGAAGGCGAGCATGGTCGTCTTGAGGTATTCCTGCTGCTGTCCGGCGAGGCGCGCCGTGGTGCCATCGCCCTGGAACTGATCGAGGTGGCAGCTCGTGCAGCCGACCGAGCCGATAGCACTCTGCGCCTTGCTCGCTACGTCCTTGGCCGGCGCGGGCTGATCAAGGTGCGGCCACTTCTGCTTGGCGAAGTAGGCGGCGAGGGCCTTCATGTCGTCCTTCGAAAGGCCCTCGGCGATGGGAGACATCAGCTCGTTCTTGCGCGTGCCTTTGTTGAAGTCGCGCAGGTTGAGGTAGAGGTAGCCCTCGTTCTGGCCCCAGATGATCGGCGCCGTCTTCTCCTGCGGAACGCCGGCTTCGCCGTGACAGCCCGCGCATACCTGCGCTTTCTCCTCGATGGTTTGCGCATGTGCAGGCAAACCAACCAAGGCGATGGCGCTCAACAAAGCTAGGCGGCGAAGGTCAGTGCAACGGCCGGCCATCTCTCGACACGCCTCAATCGACGGTGAACGCGATGATGTTGTTGCCGCGCTTGAAATCGATCTGCGTGTTGCCCCCCGCGCCGACGACGACGTACTCTTTGCCGTCGACACTGTAGGCCGCGGGAGGCGCATTGACGCCGGCACCCGCCTGGAACGACCACAGAATATCGCCGCTCTCCGCATCGTAGGCACGGAACCAGCCATTGGCCTCGCCTGTGAACATCAACCCGCCGGCGGTGGCGAGCGCGCCGCCCATCATCGGCTGCGGCGTCTTCACCTGCCATTTGATCTTGCCGCTGTTGTAGTCGACGGCGGTGATGTTCCCGAACTGCTCCTCGCCCGGGATGACCTTGAAGGCGCCCCCGAGCCACAGCTTGCCTTCGGGATAGGGAGAGCTCTGCACCTGATACGTCATCGGCTGATGCAGGTTCACCGCGTAGGCGAGGCCGAGCTCCGGATTGACAGCCATCGGCGACCACTCGACGCCGCCGTTGGCGCCGGGAAGCATGCGCGCGCCCTCCTTCGTCGGCAGCGTCCACATGTTCTCCTGCGCGACCATCGGCTCCGAGAAGCGGATGAGGCTGCAGTCATCGCGCTTGTGCACGTAGACGAAGCCCGTCTTGCCGGCATGGATGACACCGGGGACGGTCTTGCCGTCGTTGTCCTTTACGTCGACGAGGATCGGCGGACTGACGGCATCGAGATCCCATACGTCATGGGGGATGTACTGCAGGTGGCAGATGTACTTGCCCGTCTCGAGGTCGAGAGCCACGAGCGAGTCCGTGTAAAGGTTGTCGCCGGGGCGTAGCGAGCCGTCGAGGTCGGGCGAGGGGTTGCCGACGACGAAGTAGATGCGTCCCGTCTTGAGATCGACGGCGGGATTCTGCCACACGCCGCCGCCGAGCGTCTTATAGGGATCGCCGTTCTTCTCGTACGCCGCTTTCTCCGCCGCGATGTCGCGCAGCAAGTCCTTGCCCGTCGGATCGTGCGTCGCCCACACGCCAACCGAGTTCTCAGGGATCGTATCGAAGTTCCACACCAGCTTGCCGGTCTCGGCATCGTAAGCGCGCACGAAGCCGCGGATGCCGTATTCGCCGCCGTTGGTGCCGATGAGAACCTTTCCATTGACGACCGTCGGCGCCATCGTCTCGCTGTAGCCCTCTTCCGGGTCGGCGATCTCCGTCTCCCAGGCGACGCTGCCGGTCTTTGCGTCGAGCGCGACGAGCTTGGCGTCGAGCGTGCCGAGGTAGACCTTGTCCTTGTAGACCGCGACGCCGCGATTGTTCGGCCCGCAGCAGTACGTCGTGATCGGCCCCATCTTGTGCTTGTAGTGCCAGTACTGCTCGCCCGTCTTGGCGTTGAGCGCATAGACGTGGCTGAACGACGTCGTCACGTACATGACGCCATCGACGACGATCGGCGTCGTCTCGAGCGACTCTTTCACCTCGGTCTGGAAGATCCACGCAGGATGAAGCTTCTTGATGTTGGAGGTGTTGATCTCCTTGCCCGGATAGAAGCGCGTCTGCTCGTAGTTGCCGTTGGTGTGCAGGAAATTGTTCTTGTCGTCTCCCGCCGCGCTGAGCTGCTCCTGCGTTACGTCTTTCGTCGGGGCCATCGTGGTCGTGGTGGGGGTGAAATGCTCGATCTCTTGTGCCTGCGCCTGATGCGCGCCGCGCGCGAGCAACAGAGCCGCGCCGATGATGATCACTTCACGGCAGGACATCATCACCTCCATCATGAATGCAGCGGGAGCAAATGTGCTCGTGCACATACTTCCTTTCAGTGCGGTCGTATTGTTCCCGCGTGGCTCAGAGACAATTATCGGTTACGGGCGAGCGCGATGGTTGACGCGACTTATCCGCGATCACCGCTCACTCGGCGGCGAAGCAGCACGCCTTGAGTGCGCGTTAGCGTGGGCGCGCGCTATCGTGCGCGCGTCTGCCGACCGCCGGGCTTGCGTGTCACCACGACCTTCGGCTCGCTGAGGCGACTGTTCGACCGGATTGAATGGCGCATTGAGAGCATAGCTCCTTCACCGCCGCGTCCCGGCATGGCTTCCTCGTGCTGAAGCCCGTCCGGTTGTGTTTTCGAAAAAATGCGTCCGCACGCGCAACATCGCATTTGGCTTGCTGCCGTAAGGATGTCTGCGACGGGCGCGCTCTCCGGCACAGTTGCCGCCGGGCCAGTCACGCTCGCGAGGTTTAGATGCCAGAACCCCACCGGCCGTCGTCATTTCTCTCGCTGGCGGTGATTGCCGCCGTCGTCGGCGCTATCGCCGCGGCGTTCGCCTACACGGCGGGATGGTTTTCGCCGCAACGCCTGACGCCGGACAAGCTCGTCGCTGCGTTTGCGCCACCGACCGGGCCGGCGCTCGGTCACCGCCGCAACCATGCCAAGGGCATCTGCTTCACCGGCACATTCGAAGCCAATGGAGCGGGGACCGAGTTGTCCAAGGCCTTGGCCTTCGCTAGCGGCCAATACCCCGTCGTTGGGCGCTTCAATCTCGGCACCGCCGATCCGGACGCAGCCGATGCAACCGTTCGCGTGCGCGGGCTCGGGCTGCAAATCACGACGCCGGACGGCCAAGTATGGCGCAGCGCCATGATCGATCCGCCGTTCTTCCCGGTTTCGACGCCGCAAGCCTTCTATCAGTTGCTGCTTGCATCGGGGAGCAAGGACCCCGACGCGATGAAGAAGTTTGCAGCGGCAAACCCTGAGTTCGCCAAGTTCGGCGATTGGGCTGGCAGCGCGCCGTGGACCGGCAGCTACGCCGAGGAGCCCTACAACAGCCTCAACAGCTTCGTCTTCATCGACAAGTCGGGTGCCGAGCGCGTGGTGCGCTGGTCGCTGAAGCCGGCCGCGCAGCCTGTCACCGTTTCACAGGATGAATTGAAGAAACGCGGGCCCAACTTCCTCGAGGAGGACATCACGCAACGCGTCGCCGTCGCGCCGCAGCGCTGGACGATGGTGGTACAGGTTGCCGGCCCAGGCGACCCGACGGCCGATCCGAGCAAGGCCTGGCCGGCCGATCGCCGCAGCGTCGAGGTCGGCACGCTCACGGTGGCGAAGATCGAGCCTGAGCGAGACGGCCCCTGCCGCGACCTCAACTTTGATCCGACCATTCTGCCGGCCGGCATACGCACGTCGGATGATCCTTTCCCTGCGGCGCGGTCATCGGCGTACGCGAAGTCCTACGATTTGCGCACCGCTGAATACAAGGACTACCCGCACACTGAGCCGGGAGCCGCGCCATGACAAGACCCGAAATAAGACCCGAGCAACGCTTCAAGCCCATTCAGCGTCTCTTGCACTGGCTGATGGCGATTTGCATCCTTGCCATGCTGTTCATTGGCGTCGGCATGGTGTCGACCATCGCGCCGAAATATCTGACCCTCGTGCAGATCCACAAGCCGCTCGGCATCGCCATTCTGGTGCTGGCGCTCATCCGTCTCGCCGTGCGTGCGCGCTATGGCGCGCCCGCGCTTCCCCTCGACCTGCCTGAGCCGATGAAGCTCGCCGCTGAATTGTCTCACTATGCGCTCTATGGCCTGATGATTGCCATGCCGCTGATCGGCTGGGGAATGATGTCGGCGGCGGCATATCCCGTCGTGCTCTATCCCGGCTGGGATTTGCCGCCGATCCTGCCGCAGAGCGATCGGCTGCATGCGCTTCTCTGGGACGCGCACTACTATCTCGCGTTCGCTTTCTTCGCGCTGATTCTGCTCCATATCGCCGCCGCGCTGTTCCATGCGCTGGTGCGGCGTGACGGCGTATTCGAGGCCATGGCGCCGATCCCCTCGCCGACCGATGCGCTCACATCTGTCCAAAGGCCGACGCCGAGAATGCTGCGGACCCATGACCGATAGGCGTGTGCCAGCGCGTCATCGCTCCGAGCCGCTGCGAGGACTTGCCGCACGAACGGCCCGCGGCGCCGGGCATTGTGCTTTTTGCGTGCCTTACCGAACCGGTGTAGAACTGATCTGCATCAGGATTCATTGGAGGCCATCACAATGAACTTGAGCCGTCGCGGATTCGTCAAGCTGAGCGCTGCCACGCTCGCCGCATCGACCATCGATGCGCTGGGCTTCGGCGCCGAGCGGGAGGCGCTAGCAGCCTCGGTGCGCCCGTTTAAGCTGGCCGCCGCAAGCGAGACGCGCAACACCTGCACCTATTGCTCCGTCGCCTGCGGCATCCTCATTTACAGCATGGGCGATCGCTCCAAGAATGCGCGCTCCAACATCATCCATATCGAGGGCGACCCGGATCATCCGGTGAACCGCGGCACGCTTTGCCCGAAGGGATCGGCGCTTCTCGACGTCGTGCATGCGCCGACGCGTCTGCAGGCTCCGCGATACCGCGCGCCGGGAGCGAGCGAGTTCAAGGAGGTCTCCTGGGACTTTGCCCTCGATCGCATCGCCCGGCTGATGAAGGACGATCGCGACCAGAACTTCATCGCCAAAAATGCGCAAGGAACGGCCGTCAACCGGTGGCTGACCACCGGCATGCTGGCTGCCTCCGCTTCTTCTAGCGAAACAGCCTATCTGACGTGGAAGGTGGCCCGTTCATTCGGGATGCTGGTCTTCGACAATCAGGCGCGCGTCTGACACGGACCGACGGTGGCCAGTCTGGCTCCAACATTCGGTCGCGGTGCAATGACCAATACCTGGCAGGACATCAAGAACGCGAACGTCGTCATCGTCATGGGGGGCAACGCTGCCGAGGCGCATCCCTGCGGCTTCAAGTGGGTGGTCGAAGCGAAGATCGAGAACGCCGCCAAGCTGATCGTCGTCGATCCGCGCTTCAACCGCACGGCCTCCGTTGCCGACTACTACGCGCCGATTCGCCCCGGCACCGACATCGCTTTCCTGTCCGGCGTCATCCGCTACTTGCTCGAGAACGACAAAATCCAGCACGAGTACGTGCGCGCCTACACCAATGCCAGCTTCCTCGTGAAGGAGGGTTTCACTTTCGAGGACGGCCTCTTCAGCGGCTTCAAGGAAGATACGCACACCTACGACAAGGGGACTTGGGAGTACGAGCTCGACGAGAAGGGCTTCGCCAAGGTCGATGACACCTGGCAGCATCCGCGCTGCGTGATGAACCTGCTGCGCAAGCACGTCGATCGCTACACGCCCGAGATGGTATCGCGCATCTGCGGCACGCCGCAGGACAAGTACCTGCGCATCTGCGATCTCATCGCCGCGACATCGGCACCCGACAAGGCGATGACCAGCCTGTTTGCGCTTGGCTGGACGCAACACTCGGTTGGCTCGCAGAACATCCGCACCATGGCGATGGTCCAGTTGCTGCTTGGAAATATCGGTATCGCCGGCGGCGGCATGAACGCACTGCGCGGCCATTCCAATATCCAGGGCCTCACGGACGTCGGACTGCTGTCCAACCAGATGCCGGGCTACATGACATTGCCGAACGAGAAGGAGGCGACGTTCGAGGACTACATGAAGACGCGGCAGTATAAGCCGCTGCGTCCGAACCAGATGAGCTACTGGCAGAACTACAGGAAGTTCTTCGTCAGTTTCCAGAAGGCCATCTACGGCGACGCCGCCCGCGCCGACAACAACTGGGCATATGACTGGCTGCCGAAGCTCGACGTGCCGATGTACGATATCATCCGAGCCTTCGAGATGATGAACAAGGGCGAGATCAACGGCTACATCTGCCAGGGTTTCAACCCGCTGCAGGCGTTTCCCGATCGCGGCAAGATCCGCCGCGGCCTCTCAAAGCTCAAGTATCTGATCACGATGGACCCGCTTGACACCGAGACCTCGCGCTTCTGGGAGGATTTCGGCCCGCAGAACCCTGCCGATTCAGCGGCGATCCAGACGGAGGTCTTCCAGCTTCCGACGACCTGCTTCGCCGAGGAGGACGGCTCGCTCGTCAACTCCTCGCGCTGGCTGCAATGGCACTGGAAAGCCGCCGACGCACCGGGCATCGCCAAGTCCGACATCTGGATCATGTCCGGCATCTTCCACCGCATGCGCGAGCTCTATCGCCAGGAAGGCGGCGCGTTCCCCGATCCGATCCTCAACCTCACCTGGAACTACACCGACCCGACCGCCCCGGATCCGGAGGATCTCGCCAAGGAGATGAACGGCCGCGCCCGCACCGATCTGGTTGATGCAACCGGTATCGTCGCCGCGAAGGCCGGCCAGTTGATCGATGGCTTCGCGCAGCTTCGCGACGACGGAACGACGGAATCCGGCTGCTGGATCTTCTCGGGATGCTACACCGAGAAGGGCAACATGATGGCCCGGCGCGATGCATCGGATCCGCGCGAGCAGGGCATCGCGCCCAACTGGGCATGGGCATGGCCCGCCAACCGGCGCATCCTCTATAATCGCGCCAGTTGCGATCTCGCCGGCAATCCGTGGAATCCCAAAAAGCCCGTCATCCAGTGGTCGGGTATGAAGTGGGTCGGCATCGACGTGCCTGATTACGGGCCGACGATCAAACCATCCGAATCCGTCGGACCCTTCATCATGAACGCCGAGGGCACCGGCCGGCTCTTCGCGCGCGACATGGTCGATGGACCGTTCCCTGAGCACTACGAGCCGTTCGAATCTCCGGTGGCGAATGTTCTGCACCCCAAGGTGCGCACCAACCCCGCCGCGCGTGTCTTCGCCGACGACCGTGAGATGTTCGGCTCATCGGCGGATTTCCCCTACGTCGCCACCACCTATCGATTGACGGAGCATTTCCACTTCTGGACCAAGCATGCCCTGATCAATGCCATCCTCCAGCCGGAGGAGTTCATCGAGATCGGCGAGGTGCTGGCGAAGGAGAAGGGGATCGCGCAGGGGAGTTGGGTGCGCGTGACCTGCAAGCGCGGCTTCATGGTGTGCAAGGCCTACGTGACGAAGCGCATCAAGCCGCTGACGGTCGACGGCAGGCCGACGCACGTCATCGGCGTGCCGCTGCACTGGGGCTTCACCGGCCAGGCGCGCAAAGGCTACGGCGCCAACACGTTGACGCCGTCCGTGGGTGACGCCAACACGCAGACACCTGAGTTCAAGGCGTTCCTCGTGAATATCGAGAGCACCACAGGTCCTGTGGTGTGACGGAGTAGGCGATGTCAAACCTGCAATCACAAGACTACATCCGCATCTCCGCTACCACGGTGACGCCACCCTCCGTGCGCGGCTTTGAGGAGCAGGTGGCGAAGCTGATCGACGTCACCCGCTGCATCGGCTGCAAGGCGTGTCAGGCCGCGTGCATGGAGTGGAACAACCTGCGCAACGAGGTCGGGTATTTCGAGGGATCCTACGACAACCCCATGGATCTCGACCCGGCGACGTGGACGCTGATGCGTTTCACCGAGTGGGACAACCCGGAGACCGGCGACCTCGAGTGGCTGATCCGCAAGGACGGCTGCATGCACTGCGAGGACCCGGGCTGCCTCAAGGCGTGCCCGGCGCCGGGGGCCATCGTTCAATACGCCAACGGCATCGTCGACTTCATCAGCGAGAACTGCATCGGCTGCGGTTACTGCGTGAAGGGGTGCCCCTTCAACATCCCGCGCATCAGCGAGGCGGATCACAAATCGTATAAGTGCACGCTGTGCTCGGACCGCGTCACCGTGGGCCTCGAGCCGGCGTGCGTGAAGGCCTGTCCGACCGGCGCCATCATGTTCGGCTCGAAAGAGACCATGACCGAGTGGGCGGGCGAGCGTGTCGAGGATCTGAAGACGCGCGGCTTTGCGCATGCCGGCCTCTATGACCCACCCGGCGTAAGTGGCACGCACGTGATGTACGTTCTCCATCACGCCAACAACCCGACCATCTACGCCAACCTCCCCGAGAACCCGAGCATCAGCCCAACGGTGGAGTTCTGGAAGGGTCTGATCAAGCCGTTCGCGCTTGCCGGCATCGCCGCCTCCGTCGTCGCCGGGTTCCTGCATTGGGTCATCGCCGGACCGAACGAGGTCCAGCCCGAGGATGACGTCGCCGCCCGCCGCTACGAGGCCGAGCACGATGAGGCAGAGCGCGAAAGAGAATTGGCCCACCTGCGCACCATATCGGACAAGCCCGTATGACCCGGCCCAAAGGAACACTCGTCCGCAACGCGCCGCTCACCCGGATCAACCACTGGATCACCGCGGCCTGCTTCGTGCTGCTGATGCTGTCGGGCCTCTCCATGTTCGATCCGCTGCTCTATTGGCTCTCGAGTCTCTTCGGCGGCGGGCAATGGACACGCGCCATTCATCCATGGATCGGCATCGTGCTCGCCATCAGCTACGCTGGATTGATCGCGCAGTTCTGGCGCGACAACCTGTGGAGCAGGGACGACCTTGCCTGGATGCTGTCGATCGAGCGCGTGCTCGCCAACGAGGAGGAGGGCATTCCCGAGGTGGCACGTTTCAACGCCGGGCAGAAATTCGTCTTCTGGTCGATGGCGCTGCTGGTCCCGGTGCTGCTGTTCAGCGGCATCCTCATCTGGAACTACTACTTCGAGAATTTCTCCTCTATCGAGACGCAGCGCGCCGCGCTGCTCGTTCATTCGCTGGCGGCGATCGCGGCCATCATCATCTGGGTCGTCCACGTCTACGCGGCGATTTGGGTCCGCGGCTCGATGCGGGCGATGACGCAGGGCTATGTGACACCCGGCTGGGCCTGGCGGCATCACCGCAAGTGGTTCCACGCCCTCGTGGACACGGATTCGTCCGGCCCCCGCCCGCATGCCGACGTAGACAGGCGGCGCAGGTGAGGGCCCACGCCCGTGAGACAAGGCGGAGCACCACCGGAGGGCAAATGGCTCGGCAACGCCACGGGCGGTGTCAAGGCACCGCAGCCCGTGCTTCTCCCCGATGCAAGGGTTCGTTTCGCAGCCACCGCCTCCCGGCTTGAGGCTCTCGCACAAGACCATGCCATGGCGGAATGGTTGCGCTTCATGGCGCATATCTCCCGCGCGCAGCACATCGCGGCGACGAGCATCGTTCCCCCACCTGCGCTGGATGCAGCGTCGGTGGACGTAGCCGCCGCAGAGCGCAGGCCGCCCCTCGCAGCGGACAGTCACGATTGCCATCAAGCGTGGCGCGAGGGGCTGACAGTGCTGCTCGCCAGCCTGGATCGAGGCAGCCTGCCCGAACGCCTCGCAGCAGTCGTCGAAGGGCTGCACGACAGCGACGCCGATGCGCTCGATACACTGGCGCGCGATTTTCTGCATGGCGCGGTCGGGTCTGCCGAGGCCGCCAAGGTGGTGCTCATTGCTGCTGCCCTGCAAGTCTATTTCACTCTTCTGGCGTCACGTTTGCCCGCCGAGCGCGTGAGGCTTCTGCCTGAGCGCGGGCTGTGTCCCTGCTGCGGCTCGACATCCGTCGCCGGCGTCATCACGGCGACGGGAGACACGCCCGGCACGCGCTATCTCTATTGTGGACTGTGCTCGACGGCCTGGAACCACGTACGCGCGGTGTGCATCACCTGCGGCGGCTCCGGCAAGGTGCAGCTCAAGGCTATCGAAGGCGGCACTGACGTGGTGAGGGCCGAGACCTGTGGCGACTGCGAGACCTACTCGAAAGTGCTCTACCAGGCGAAGGACACCCGCGTGGACCCCTTCGCCGACGACCTCGCGACGCTAGGACTCGACATGCTGGTCTCCGAGGCAGGCTTCGCGCGCCACGCACCCAATCCATTGCTGCTTGTCGGCTAGCGTCACCCACGCCCCGCGCCAAGCCAGCGCATTGATATTTAAATAGTTTTTGGAGCGGGCGATCGGGATCGAACCGACGACATTCAGCTTGGGAAGCTGACGTTCTACCACTGAACTACGCCCGCGATGCTTCGCTCATACCATGCCCGGTGCGCCCTACAAAAGCCCCTCGCTCCCTGACGTTGCCGCAGCCAGCGGCAACGAGGGCGCCTCTGATGGAAATCAAAGCAAAAGCCAGCCGCAGGCCCAAGGCTCTCTCTATGATCGACGTCCTCACCTTTCTCCTCGGCACGTTGGCCCTGCTGGCGACGCCGGGGCCAACCAACACGCTTCTCGCCACATCGGGCGCCGTCAGCGGCCTGCGCCGCTCGCTGCCGTTGCTGTGCGGCGAACTCGCCGGCTATCTCGTCGCCATCGCCGTGCTGCACGCCGTCGTCGGGCCGGTTGTCGCCGCCCTGCCTTTGTTCGGCATCGCCCTGCGCATTGCCGTCTGCCTCTACCTCGTGCATCTGGCCTTGGCATTCTGGCGCCAGCAAGCGGCGTCATTTGATACCGCCCGCGCGATCACGCCGGCGCGCGTGTTCGGCACGACCCTTCTCAACCCCAAGGCAGTGATCTTCGCGTTCACGCTCCTGCCGTTTACGCCGGCGGTGACTCTCGCCGAAAGAATGCCATGGCTGGTCGTCCTGTCGCTGCTCATCGTGACGGTCGGCGCAGCGTGGATCGCGCTCGGTGCGTCCCTGCAGCGCGGCACCGGAGGTGCTGCAGGGCAGGCGTTCGTCTATAAGGTAGCGGCGGTGGCGCTCATGCTCATCGTCGCGATGATCGGATGGAACACGGTCGCCCTCGCCTGGGCCTGAGCGCCATGGCTCTTAGGCCTTCCCTTTCACCAGCGCGTCGCGGATCTCTTTGAGGTAGATCTCCGACGGTGTCGGCTCGGGCGGCGCGGCAGGCGCAGGCTTGCGCAGGATGTTGATGCCCTTGATGAGGAAGAACAGGGCCACCGCCGTGATCAGGAACTGGACGATGGCGTTGAGGAACAGCCCGTATTTGATCTCCACCCCCTCGATGGGCGTGACCGAGAGCCCCGAGAAGTCGACCCCGGCCATTGCATAGCCGAGAATCGGCATCATGATGTTGGCGACGAGCGTCGAGACGATGGGCGTAAAGGCGGCACCGATGATGACGCCGATGGCAAGGTCGATGACATTGCCCTTCATGGCGAAGTTCTTGAATTCTTCCCACATCTCTTTCATGGCGGCTCCTCGCTTGAGCACCGGGGCGTCTGGCCCCGGCCGAACGGCAACCTTAGGCCAAGAAAAGCGGTCGCAAAACGCTCCATAAGGGGGAAGCCCGAGGCATCCCGCCATATATGCGTCGCACTGTTGGCGTGTACGTGATTGGGGGCCTCGGAGACCCGGGGCTGCATTGGGGCGAGGGAGCTGGCCGACATGATGGAGCGCAAGGAGCGCAAGCCATATTGGAAGCACACCAAGTGGCAGATGCTGGCCAGCGTCGTGCCCTTCCTGGTGCTCATCATCGTGCTGCCGCTCTATGCCGAAAGCCTCAACGGCGAGCGTTTTCTCGGCTTTCCGCTCGGCTATTTCCTGAGCGCCCACGGCATCGCTGTGATTGCCGTTTTCACTGTGGCGAGCTTCGTCAACCGCCAGGACGCCATCGATCACTGGCACGGCGCTCACGAGGACACGTGAGCGGCCGCACGGATCAATAGCCAATGTCCGTCACCTCGCGCACCCGCTTCGTCAATCCGCGGCTCGGCACCTATTTCGGCATCTTTGCCAGCTCCCTGGCCGGGCTGGTGATGCTGCTCTTGATCTTCGAGGAGCTTGGCACCTCCGATGCGGTGCTGCGCTGGGCGATGCTGCTCGGTCCCCTTGCGTTCTACGCGGCGATCGGCCTTGCCGCACCGACGCGCGAGCCGATCGAGTTCTTCGCCGCCGGCCGTCGCGTCCCCGCCGGCTACACCGGCCTTAGCATGGCTGTGGCGACCATGGGCGCCACCGGCATCGTCGCGACGGCAGGCGTGTTCTTCCTTATCGGCTTCGATGCGCTCTGCCTGATGATCGGCGGGCTCGCCGGCTACGTGATCATGTCCGTGATGCTGGCGCCGTTCTTCCGCAAGTTCGGCACCTTCACGGTGCCGAGCTATCTCGGGCGCCGATTCGAGAGCAAGACGGTGCGCCTGCTCGCTGCGGCCGTCATGGCGGTGCCAGCACTGCTGATGCTCGCGGCCGAGCTGCGCATGGGTGCCTTTGCCGCCGGCTGGCTCGTGGGCCAGGCGCAAGGCCTGATGATCGTGGCCCTCGTCGCCACTTTTGTCGTCACGTCCGCGCTCGGCGGCATGCGCTCGCTGACCTGGTCAGGCAGCGCCGAATCGATTGGCGCCGTCCTGGCACTGCTCGTCCCCGTCACCATCGTCGCCGTCATGGTGACAAACTTCCCGCTGCCGCAACTCACTAATGGACCGCTGCTGCGCGCGCTGATGCACAACGAGGCGGCTCAGGGGCTGCCGATCGTCGATGCGCCGGCGCTCGGCTTCGCCCTTCCCGGCGAGGAGGCGGCGCACATCGTCAAGCGCTTCACGGCACCGTTCGGCGCCATCGGCCCTTCGGCCTTCGTGGTTGCCATGCTGACGGTCATGGCCGGCGTCGCCGCCTCCCCCTGGCTCATTCCGCGCGTGACGATGACGCCGGGCGTCTACGAGACGAGAAAGTCGCTCGGTTGGGCGACGGTCTACTTCGGGCTCATCATGCTCACCACCGCCGCGGTGGCAGTCTACATGCGCGACTTTCTCATGGACATCGTCAAGGGCGGTGCGCCGGAGTCGCTGCCGGACTGGATGCACCATCTCGCAGGGCTCGGCTTCGCCGTCATCGATGAGGGCGCTCCGCTGACGTACACCAGCTTTGCCTTCCCGCGCGACAGTCTGCTGCTGAGCTTGCCGGTGGCAGCCGGACTGCCGGCCGTCTTCCTCTATTTCGCTGCCGCGGGTGTTGTTGCGGCGGCGCTCGTCGGCGTTGGCGCCACGGCGAGCGCGGTCGGCAATGTCATCGCCGAGGACGTCGTCAACGGCCTTTCGTGGGACCCGCTGCCGCGCACCACGCGCCTCAACACGGCGCGCCTCGCCATGGCCGGGACCGCAGTCGGCGGCGGTCTCGTCGCGATGCTGGCGCCGACCGACCCGCTGCGCCTGCTCCTGTGGTCTCTCGCTCTCGCGGGATCGGCATTCTTCCCCGTTCTCGTCCTTTCGATATGGTGGAAGCGCATGAATGACTTCGGTGCCATCGCCGGCATGGCGAGTGGATTTGGCGTCGCCGTGCTGACGATCTTCGCCGGCGAGGCCAATATCCTCGGCCTTGACGGCGCGCTGGCCGGTATCCTCGGCATCCCGGCCGGAGCGCTTGGCGCCGTCCTGGCCAGCATCGCCACGCCGCAGCCCAGCCGCAGCGTCCTTGAGCTTGTACGCGAGATTCGCATACCCGGCGGCGAGGTGATCTACGATCGCGAGATGCGCCTCTTGCGGTTGAAGAACCGCGAGCGCAGTTGATTTAAGCCAGTCCGAGGAAGCGCCGATGACCGTGCATGAGCGGCTCACTCTCTATCCCGCCATCGAGCCCTACCGCACGGGCATGCTCGAGGTCGGTGACGGGCACACCATCTATTTCGAGGAGTGCGGCAATCCTCGCGGTCAGCCGGCGCTGCTCGTTCACGGCGGTCCCGGCGGCGGCTCCAACCCGACCATGCGCCGCTTCCATGACCCCGAGCACTACCGCATCATCCTCTTCGACCAGCGCGGCTGCGGACGCTCGACGCCGCATGCCTCGCTCGAGGCGAACACGACCTGGCACCTTGTCGCCGACATGGAGCGCCTGCGTGAGACCTTAGGCGTCGAGCGCTGGCAGTTGTTCGGCGGATCCTGGGGCTCGACGCTCGCGCTGGCTTATGCCGAGACGCATCCCGAGCGCGTGGAGAGCTTGATCCTGCGCGGCATCTTCCTCGTGCGGCGCGCCGAGCTCGAATGGTTCTATCAGGAGGGCTGCAGTTGGGTCTACCCAGACGCTTTCGCCGCCTTCGAGACGGTCATCCCGCCCGATGAGCGCAGCGATATGATCGCTGCTTATCACCGCCGTCTCACCGACCCGGACGCGAAGGTGCAGCTTGCCGCCGCCAAGGCGTGGAGCATCTGGGAAGGTTCGACGCTATCGTTGTTGCAAGACGCAGAACGCATCCGCCAGTTCGGCGCCGACACCTATGCCATCGCCTTTGCGCGCATCGAGTGCCACTACTTCGTCAATCGCGGGTTCTTCGACCGCGATGACTATCTGCTGGCCAATGCCGGACGCCTCAGCGCCATTCCCGGCACCATCGTGCACGGACGCTATGACGTGGTCACGCCGGCGAAGAACGCCTGGGACCTGAAGCGCGCCTGGCCGACGGCGGAGTTGCGTCTTGTCGCCGACGCCGGCCATGCCATGAGCGAGCCCGGCATTGCCCACGAGCTCGTATCCGCAACGCGTCGCTATCGGCGCGGCCAAGCGGTCTAGTCTCTGAACGTGCCGAGGTAGTGCAGCGCGATCTCGCGACGGTGCGGCCGATCGCGGTGCTCTACAACATAGATGCCCTGCCACGTCCCCAGCAGCATCCTTCCCGCCTGCACGGGTATCGACAACGACGTCTGCGTGAGCGCCGACTTGATGTGCGCCGGCATGTCGTCGGGACCCTCGATCTCGTGCACGTAGGGCCGCTCGCGCGGCGCGAGACGGTCGAGCGCATCGAGAAGATCGGTGTGCACGTCGGGGTCGGCGTTCTCCTGGATGAGAAGCGACGCCGAGGTGTGCCGGATGAACAGCGTCAGCATGCCGTCGACGGCGCCGATGTGCGCCAGCCAGACTCTGACCGCCGCCGTCTGGTCCGACAGGCTCGGCCCGCTCGTCTCGACACTGAGCATCTCGAAGGCCTGACCGATCGCTCCACCGGTCGGCTTTGTGACCATCGTTAACCTCCGTAATTGCAGCGAAATCGCACGAAATTTCCGCAAATTGCAGCGGTAAGTGCGATTTTCAGCCGCCACTTAACCTGACGTTTACCGCGACTCGCAAACCCTGGGGACGAGCGGAATCTCGTTTTGCGCGTCCCGATTCGGCAACAACCGCTGCACCCCCAAACAGCCTCCGTGGGCCCCGACCAGCGCCAAGGGATTGAGATGTCGAACCAAGCTTACAACGAGATCTACGGATCGCGCGCCGACAGCGTTCGTATGGCCTCGAGCGAGCCATCGACGGCATCGATGCTCGATCAGATGCGCGACCGGTTGGCGTCGCTGAGCGACGAGGCGAGATCGATCCGCGCCCAGGTGCCACACGAGTTCGAGCCCGACGTCGAGCGCATCCAGCAGCAGATGCAACGCTTGGGCGAGCGCCTGTCGGACATCAGCCGCGGCGCGTTGGTGCCATACAACGCGGCGCAGCGCGTCCACGAGCGGCGCGTCAAGGAAGTGCGCTACGTCACTGAAGAAGACGTGCGTGTCGGGCGCGCGCAGCCCAATCAGGTGATCGCGCTCGCCGGCCCTGGTGGTCCGCAGCAGCGCACGAGTGCAGCCCCCGGCACCGATCATCAGTGGGACGAGTCCGCAGCCGACGCCCTCGTCGCGCTCTACGAATCCGGCGAGGCCTATGCCGCCTCTTCGCAGACGGCTTCCTATCGCGAGACGACGACCGCGTCGGCGCGCGCCATGCAGGCGTCCGCCAACCGGACCATGCAAAAGCCGCCGTATTCCGCCGCTCCCGCCGTGACCAGCGGTGCACAAGGCGCCTTCCAGGGCTGCGCAATGGAGTCTGGCCTGCTCGATCAGCGCTTTGCCGAGATCGCAATGCGTATCGAGCAGTCGCTGTCCCAGATCCGCCCCGACGCCGCTCTCGCGTCGCTCGGCAACCGCTTTGACCAGCTCGAGGCGCAGCTCAACGCCGTGCTCGGCCAGGTGGCGACACGCGCCGACATCGAGGAACTGCGCGCCGCGCAGGAGCAGATCGAGGAGGTTGCTTCCCAGCTTGGCCAGTTCCGCCGCCAGATGGCGCGTCTCGACCTGATCGACGCCCACCTCGGCACGCTGACTTCGCAGCTTTCCGACGAGCGTCTGACGCGCCTGTTCAACGAGGGCGTCCACGTCAGCGCCGATATCGGCCGCCTCGATGCCATCGACGCGCAGCTGCGCATGATCGCCGTGCAGCTCTCCGACGAGCGCCTCTCCGGCCTCGTCAGCCGCAGCGCCGCGCGCAGCTTCGACTATGAGGATGTCGCCAACGCCGCCGCGCAGCGCGTCGCCGCCAACTTCGCCGTTGGCCAGCAGACCGATGCCCAGGCCCGCGAGATCGGCGAGGTGCGTGGCATGCTCGAAAGCCTCATCAACGAGCGTCGCCACAACGACGAGAACAACGCCAGCATGCTTGAGACCATGCAGCAGGCGATCATACGCGTTCTCGACCGTATCGATGCGCTCGAGCTCACCCAGCAGCACGCACCGGCGCCCGCGTACGCACCTGCGCCAGCCCCAGCACCCACCAAGACAGCCGCCACACCGCCGGCGACGCCTGCCGCTGCGCCGACCTACGACGATCTCGTTCCGCCGACCGCCATCGTCTACGCCGAGATGCCGGGCGCCGAGGCCGGCGAGGCTTCCGATTTCCTCCCCATGGAGTCTGAAGCCGACGCGGACATGCAGGCATACCGGCAGGACGCCGCCGCCGAGCAGGCATCCCCGCGCGTTCCCGTCTACACGACGGCCGCGTTCAATCTCGATGAAGCTTTCTCGCGTTCGCGCGACGCCGAGGCCGAGAGCTTCGGCGAGGCACAGTCGGTGAAGCGCTCAATCGAGGTCCTGCGCCACGACTTCATCGCCGACGCACACCGCGCGAAACTGAAGGCGGCGAGCAAGCCTGATCCGGCCGCTGCTGACACTGACATGCGTGCCGGTGAGCTGTCTGTCGCGCCGCGCGAGACGCCGCCGAAAGCGCGCCGCCGCTCAATCTTCTCCTTTCGCTCGCAGCGCGTCGCGATGAGCCTCCTCGTGCTTTTGGCTGCCATCCCGGCCGCCATATTCTTCATTCCGCGCACGACCGATGCGGGCATCGAGGCCGCCCGTCCGGCGGCCGTGTCCGCGCCGATGAAGCACGATGGCGCGCTCCCCCTCGATCCGATGGACGCCGCTCCGATGCAGCCGGGCGAGCCAAATGGGTTGCCGCCGTCCATGAGTGCTCCGTCGAAGCAAACACGCGGAGCCAGCGGGCCTTACGAGGACGCCAACGCTGCTGACGCATCCATAGATACGGCGTCGCTGCCCGACGGCATCGCCCTGCAGGACGCCGGCGCCAATGGCCAGCAGCTCGCTCAGCTCAACGAGCAGGCGCGCATGGCACGTCTCTCGGGCCAGCTTGGTATTGCCGCCGCCAAGGCGACGCCGGCCTCCCTGATGGACGATCAAACCTTGCGCCGTGGCGGTGCCAACCTCACCGAGGGCGAGGAAACCGCCTCTGCGGGCGGCACCATGAAGCTTCCGCCACCCCTGGTCGGCCCGTACTCACTGCGCGTCGCAGCCGCCAAGGGCGATGCATCGGCGCAGTTCGAGGTTGCCTCGCGCCTCGCCGAAGGCAAAGGCCCCGATCAGGACCTCGCCGAGGCTGCGCAGTGGTATCAGCGCGCCGCCGCCAGCGGTTTCGCCATGGCGCAGTTCCGCCTCGGCACGCTCTATGAGCGCGGTCTTGGCGTGAAGGCAGATCCGCAGCGCGCGAAAGTCTGGTACGAGCGCGCCGCCGCCCAAGGCAACGTCAAGGCCATGCACAATCTCGCCGTGCTCGTCGCCTCGCTCCCGCCCAAGCCTGACTATCAGACCGCCGCCCGCTGGTTCAACGTCGCCGCCGATCACGGTCTCGCCGACAGCCAGTTCAATCTCGCGATCCTCTACGAGAACGGCATGGGCGTCTCCAAGGATTTGCAGCAGGCCTATAAGTGGCTGATGCTGGCAGCCAAGTCGGGTGACAAGGACGCAGCCACCCGCCGTGATACGCTGAAGGCGAAGCTCAACGCCGACCAGCTCGCGACCGCCGAGGCCGACGCAGAAGCCTGGCACGGCCGCCCGATCACCGGCATGGCCAATGATGCACGCCTCGCCGGTCAGGCATGGAAGGACGCCAGCCGCGGCTGATCGCTAGGCATTGGAACTCGTCAATGCGCCGCTTCACCAGCGGCGCATTTTTCATTTTGTGCGCATCTTTGCGTGGAGCACACGGGGCCGCTCGATCCCGCCTTGACAGGCGCCATGTCGCGGCGCATCAGGCGGCAACCGCCCGTGCCGCAGCGTAATGTGCGCCACGAGGGGGTCGCGAGGGTCTACCCCAGTAGAGCTGATGCACATCTACCTGCCCATCGCCGAGATGTCCGTCAATGTTCTGCTCTTCCTCGGCATGGGCTGGGCTGTCGGCTTCCTCTCCGGAATGTTCGGCGTCGGCGGCGGCTTCTTGCTCACCCCGCTGCTGATGTTCATGGGCGTGCCGACGGCGGTTGCGGTCGGCACCGGCTCGATGCACATCCTCGCCTCGTCTGTCTCCGGAGCCATCGCCCAGTACCAGCGCCGCAACGTCGACGTGAAGATGGGCATCGTACTGGTCGTCGGCGGCATCGTCGGCTCCATCATCGGCGTCGCGCTGATGAAGCTCCTGCGCCAGATCGGTCAATTCGATCTCTTCGTATCGCTCAGCTATGTCACCTTCCTCGGCGCGGTTGGCGCGCTGATGATGATTGAAAGCCTCGGCAGCATTCGCAAGCGGCAGACGGCGCAACCGGTTCCGCACAAGACGCGCCAGCACAACTGGGTGCACGGGCTGCCGCTGAAGATGCGCTTCCATCGCTCGAAGCTCTACATCAGCGCCCTCCCGCCGGCGGCCATTGGCGCTTTCGTTGGCTTCATGGCGGCGATCATGGGCGTCGGCGGCGGCTTCGTCATGGTGCCGGCGATGATCTATCTGCTGCGCGTGCCGACCAGCGTCGTCATCGGTACATCACTATTCCAGATCGTGTTCGTCATGGCCGCGACCACGTTCCTGCAGGCCATCCAGAACAAGACGGTCGACGTTGTCCTCGCGCTGGTGCTGATCATTGGCGGTGTGATCGGAGCGCAGTTTGGCGCTGCAGCCGGCGGTCGCCTCAAAGGCGAGCAGCTTCGCTTCCTGCTGGCAGCTCTTGTGCTTCTCGTCGGCCTGCGCATCGGCTGGGATCTCATCACCCAGCCGACCGAGCTTTATTCGATCGGCCCGGTCATAGGAGGCGCCAGTTGATGCGCAGCCTCCTCGCCAGCCTGCTCTTGATGCTGCTCGTCGCGCCGGCGCTAGCGCAGGAGTCCCACGAGGCAAGTCCAGCAGACGATCCGGCCGCGACGGTTGAGGCCGATGTATCGACGCGTTCGCTCGAGGTGACGACCGGCTTCACCGGACACGAGATCGTCGTCTTCGGCGCCATCGACAACAGCGAGGCCCCGACCAACGGCAGCGGGTATTACGACGTTGTTGTCGTGGTCGAGGGCACGCCGCTGCCGCTTGTAGTCCGGCGCAAGAGCGATGTCGGCGGCGTTTGGATCAACACGTCCTCGGTTACTTTCGCATCGGTGCCGAGCTACTACGCGATCGCCTCGACGCGGCCCATCGAGGAGATCGCCGGCCCGGCGGTGTTGGAGCGGCACGCCATCGGCATGCAGCACATCAAGATGACGCCCTCCACGCACAAGGGCGCCATCGAGGACTACGAGCTCGCAGCATTTCGCAGCGCCGTCATCAGGCTCAAGAAGAGCCAGAATCTCTATGTCCTCGAACCCAAGGACGGTGTCACTTTCGTAGGCCGCAGCCTGTTCCGCGCCACCATTCCGCTGCCGGCCAACGTGCCCGTGGGCCCACTCGTCGCGCGCACCTACCTGTTTCACAACGGTCAGGTCGTGAGTGCCCACATCGCCCGCGTGACCCTGCACCGCGCCGGCATCGAGCGCCTCGTGCACAACTTCGCGTTCGTCCATCCGGCGAGCTACGGTTTCATCGCTGTCGTTCTGGCCATAGCTTCGGGTCTGTTGGCTTCGGCCTATTTCCGGCGCCGGCCCAGCTAGTTTAGTCTTCCTTCAGGAGACGCGTGGCGACGGGATAGAGGCCTTCCTGCCCGAGCATCCAGACTTGCATGCCGTCGCTCCCGAACAGCGGGTCAAACGGCGTCTCCAGGATGTTGAGGCCGCCCGCGTAGGTTCCGAAGGCTGGCAACACGAGGCGCCGTCCGTTGCCGACGAAGCAAGGCCGCCGCAGGGTGTAGCCATACATCGACAGCTTCGCCGCCGGATGCAGATGGCCGGCGATCTCGTGCGTCACATGGCCGGGCCGCGGCTCGTGCCGCAGCATGATGCCTTCGACCTCGATCTCGCCCACGACGCTGCCGCCGAGGCGCTCGCCGACCTTGGGATCGTGGTTGCCGGTCACCCAGATCCACTCGCGATCCTCCTGCATGATCTGCAGGATCTCGATCTCCTCGAGGCCGATACGCGCCTCTGCCTCGACATCATGCAGGCTGTCGCCGAGGGCGATGATGGTGCCCGCCCCGTAGCGGTCGATCGCGGCGGCGAGCCTGCTCAGCGTCTCGCGCGTGTCGTACGGTGGTACGAGCTGCCCGCGGCCCGCAAACGCCGATCCTTTCTCGAGGTGCAGGTCGGCGACGATCAATGCGTCTTCGCTCGGCCAGTAGAGCGCCCCCGACATGTCGGCACGAAACAGCTTGCCGCAGATGGAGATCTCCTGGTCCTGGAAGTCGTCGAAGTCGAGGCGCTCAGGTTTCAGCTCGAGCATTGCGTCTCCCCTATCGACTCTCGCACCAGTGACATGGCAGCCGCCTCGCGCAGCAGATCCTCGCGGGCAAAGCCGGCCACGGCCTCAGCGCCGATCTCCAACAGGATCGGCACTGAAAGCGGTGATACCCTGTCTAGCGCTTGATGCCTGATTCTGCCCTCGATTCGCCGCAGAAAATCACCCAGGCGCGCAATGTCCAAGAGGCCTGTTGCCGCGTCCGCCCACGCCGCCTCGAGCAGGATGTGATGCGCATCGTGGCGCCGCAGGACGTCATAAATCAGGTTGGTGGACAGGGCGACCTGGCGCCCCGTCTTCTCGCGCCCCGGGTGCCGACGCTCGACAAGTCCCGCGATCAGCGCCACCTGGCGGAAGGTGCGCTTCATGAGGTTCGATTCGGCGAGCCATGCGTCGAGGTCGTCGCCGAGCATATCCTGCGAGAACAGCTCGCCGAGATCGAGCTTGCCGGAGGCGATGAGCGCCGAGAGGTCGCCCAGGCCCCACAACGCCATGCCGTAGTCGTTGGCAACGAACCCGAGCGGGGAGGCGCCTATGCGATCGAGACGGCGCGTCAGCAGCATGCCCAGCGTCTGGTGCGCGAGCCGTCCCTCGAAGGGATAGGCGACGAGGCAGTGCAGGTTGCGTCGCGCAAAAGTCTCGATCAGCACCTCCTCGTGCCCGGGAATCTGCGAACGTTCTTGCTGCAGCTCAAGCCACTGGGCGACGGAGGTGGGCAACCGGCTCCACTGGCGCGCATCGGCGAGCATGGCGCGAACACGCTCGGCGAGATGCGTCGATAGCGGAAACTTGCCGCTGTTGTAGCTGGGGATGACCGGATCGCGGGCGCTCGCACGCGTGACGAATGCTTCGCTCTCGGCCATCCCTTCAAAGCGCAGCACTTCCCCGCCGAGCACGAAGGCGTCGCCCGGTCGCAATTGCTCAATAAAATATTCGTCGACCTCGCCCATGACGCGCCCGCCGATCATGGCCCTGCGTGTGGCGGCAGCACGGCGCCCGACGAGGCGCACCTTGATCAGCGGCGCGGCAACGATCGTCCCTGCATTCATCCGGTAGGCCTGCACGAAGCGCGGATGTGCGATCCGCAGCTTGCCGTCCGGTGCCGGCTTGAGCTTGGCGTACCGCTCATAGCTCTTGAGCGCGTAGCCACCGTCGGTGACAAAGCCGAGAACGCGATCGAACGTCTCCCGCGTCAATGCGGCATACGGCGATGCCGATGTGACCTCCGCATAGAGGGCTGCGGGATCGAAGTCGCCGGCGCATGCCGTGCCGAGAATATGCTGGGCGAGCACATCGAGCGCCCCACGGCGCGAGAAGGTCACGTCCTGCGCGCCCACCTCGGCGGCATCCACTGCCGCGCGGCATTCGAGGACCTCGAAGCGGTTCGAGGGGACGAGCAGCGCTTGCGAGGGCTCATCGAAGCGGTGATTGGAGCGGCCGATCCGCTGGATGAAGCGGCTTGCGCCCTTCGGTGCGCCGACATGGATGACGAGATCGACGTCGCCCCAGTCGATACCGAGGTCGAGCGTCGAGGTTGCGACGACGGCGCGCAGCGCGCCGGCAGCCATGGCCGCCTCGACCTTGCGCCGCTGGCCGGCATCAAGCGATCCGTGATGCAAGCCGATGGGCAGCCCGAGATCGTTGACGCGCCACAGGTCCTGGAACAGCAACTCGGCTTGCATACGCGTGTTGACGAATAAGAGGCTGAGCCGATGTGCCTCTATGGCAGCATAGATCTCGCCGATGGCATAGCGCGTCGTGTGCCCGACCGCCGGCATCGTCTCGTCGAGCTCGAGGATGCGGATGCGCGGCTTGGCCCCGCCGTCGATCAGCACCAGATCAGCCAAGTCGAGCCGTGACTGCGGGTCCGTCTGCGGCACGAGGTAGGCACGCAACTCCGACGGCCGCGCCACCGTGGCCGAAAGACCCACCGTTCGCAGCCCGGGAGCGATCGCGCGCAGGCGCGCGATGTCGAGCGCCAGCAGGTCGCCGCGCTTGGTAGCGGCTAGTGCATGCAACTCATCGAGGATGACGGTATCGAGCTGCGCAAACAGGTCGGCGCTGTCGGCATGGCTGAGCAGCAGCGCCAGTTGCTCCGGGGTGGTCATGAGGATTTCCGGCGGTGATTGCCGCTGTCGCGCCCGCCGCGCAACCGACGTGTCGCCGGTTCGCGTCTCGGTGCGGATGGGGAGCCCCATCTCCGCGATAGGCATCATGAGGTTGCGGGCAACGTCCACCGCCAGCGCCTTGAGCGGCGAGAGATAGAGCGTGTGCAGACCCCGGCCGCGATTGGCGCGCGGGCGCTGTGCGAGGCCGACGAGGCTGGGCAGGAAGCCGGCCAGCGTCTTGCCCGCGCCCGTCGGGGCAATGAGCAGCGTTGAGCGCCGTTCGCGCGCCGCCTCGAGCAGCGCCAGCTGATGCGGCCGCGGCGTCCAGCCGCGCGCGGCGAACCAGCCGGCGAACGGTTCGGGCAGCAACGCCTCGGCGCGCCGCGACGGGACGCTGCGGCGCAGAGCGGCGGATGCTGGTTTCGCGGTCTTCAAGGCAGTTACGCACGTTCCATTGTCGAAAGCGCCCAGCAACTATGCTAAGGGCGGTGGCATCTTACCGGCTGATCGCGGACCCTATCCCGCACACGAAAGGAGAACGACCCGATGGACCGCAACACGTTCCTTGGCGGAAGCGTCCTGGGCGTTCTCGTTCGCCTTGCCATCCTGTCGATCGTGGTCGGCGTCGTGCTCTCCGCGCTCGGCATAACGCCGGAGAACTTCTTCTATCAGATCAACATCCTGTTGCGTCGCATTTACGACCTCGGGTTCGGCGCAGTCGAGCAGGCGTTGGGTTATCTGATCCTCGGCGCCATGGTCGTGGTCCCGATCTGGTTCATCTCGCGCCTGATCAAGGCGGCGCGCGGGCCGGGCGAGCCGCCGCGCGCCGGCTCGGCCTAGCCGTCGAGGGGCTTGGCAGCCCAAGCCGCCGCCTCTCGTCCCACGAGGTCGCCGAGCGAGCGCGCCCCCTCGCGACGGACCGCGGCAACGAGCGTGCTCTTGATGCGCTGGATGAGACCCGCGCCCTCGAAGATGAGGCCGGTGTAGAGCTGTACCAGCGTAGCGCCTGCCTCGATCTTGGCCAGTGCGGCGGCACCGCTGTCGATGCCGCCGATACCAACCAGCGGTATCTTGCCGCCCGTCGCCTGATAGACGCGGGCGAGCATGACGGTCGAGCGCTGGAACAGCGGGCGACCCGACAGGCCACCGGCCTGACGCGCGTTCGCATCTGTCAGGCCCGGGCGCGATAGCGTAGTGTTGGAGACGGCAATGCCATCGACGCCCTGTGCAACGAGCTCGCCGACGACGCCGAGGAGCGCGTCTTCGCCGATGTCAGGCGCCAGCTTCACGATGATGGGGCGCCTTGGCCCACCCGCCGCCATCTGCCTCGCACGCGCGGCAAGAACCTGTGTCAGGAGATTGTGCAGCGCAGCCGGATCCTGCAGATCGCGTAGGCCGGGCGTATTGGGCGATGATATGTTGACCGTAAAGTAGCTGGCGACATCATAGAATGTCTCGATGCCGCGCACGTAGTCGCCGATGCGATCTGCGGACTCTTTATTCGCTCCGATGTTGACGCCGACGATGCCCTTGGGCGTCCGTCGCCGCAACCGTGCTAGCGCAGCTTCGTGCCCGCCATTATTGAAGCCAAGCCGGTTGATGACCGCACGATCGGCCATGAGGCGGAACACGCGCGGCTTTGGATTGCCGCTCTGCGCCAGCGGCGTCACCGTACCCACCTCGGCGAACCCGCAGCCCAGTCCCAGTATGGCATCGGGCACGCGTGCATCTTTGTCGAATCCAGCTGCAACTCCAATCGGGTTAGGCAGCTCGAGATCAGCGAAGTTGACGCTGAGCGACGGATCATCTGCTGCGCCAGTGGGATAGACCCCAAGCTCCAGGGCTCTCAGTGTCACTTCATGCGCTTCCTCGGGCGGAAGCAGCGTGAGCGCGCGCGGCGCGAGATCCAGAAACGCTCTCAACATGCTGCAAGCCCCGGCGGCAGTTCCGGCACATCATCGGCGCCAAGACGCAAGGGGTGCACTGCAAGGGCCCGCGCTGTTGGGAGCAGCGCGTAGAGATGCGGGAACTCCTCTCCGCCGCGCGAAGGTTCCCATCGCAACTTTTCACCGAGATCGAGCGTTTCGAATTGAACGAGGACTAGATCGTCCTGGCCTCTGAAGTGTTTGGCGAGGGTGCCGGGAAGCTGCTCGAAAAGCGATAGGTGAATGAAGCCGTCTCGCAGATCATCTGCCGAGCCGGCGAACGCACCCTCGCGGCATGCATCTTCCCACGCTGCACGCGAAGCGACCTTGAAAACGAACTGGCGTGATGCTGTCATGGCGTGCTCAACCGATGCGCTGCGCAACCACTCTCACGCGGCGTGCGTCGCGCTGTTTGCGCGCGCGTCGTCGCGCCGCGTGCTCGTCGTTGAAGATCACCAACATGTTTGTGTTGCGTCTTGGATAGCTTCTTTTCCGAGATCAAGTCTGTCGCGACCGATGCAGTCATGATACCTTCATCTACCTCGCGCTCGCCCGCCGGCCCGTATCGCTTGCCTGGGCCAAAGCAAAAAAGAAATTCTATGTTTCCCGGTCTCCCTACAGCGTCTCTGACCCTATCGCATCTCTTCTCTTCTCCATTCCACTTTTCGGTGCCCTGTTACCAGAGGCCGTATTCGTGGACGACGGCTGAAGCTGGTCAGTTGCTCGACGATGTCTTCGCTGCGACGGGGCTTGGTGGAAGCGCCGGGTCCGAGGAGCAGGACTATTTTCTCGGCACCATCTTGCTGCTCGATGGCTCGGGCGGTGACCTGCCGCGCTCCCGAGAGCGCGAGCCGCGCACGTTCGAGATCATCGACGGACAGCAGCGTCTCGTGACGCTCGCCATATTGGCCGCCGTTCTGCGCGACCTGGGTACTGAGCGCTGGCGCTGGGGCGCTCGCAACCGGCTCGATCAATTGGTCGCCGCCGACCACGCTGCGACGAGGCAACTCGGCATGCGCTTCCGCATCGAGGTAAGCGCCCATGAGCAGGCCTTTCTTGAATCCTATGTGCAGGAACGCGGAGCGTGCCTCAAGGCCCCCGACGCGGAGCCGCTCGGCGAGGCGGAGGAGCGTCTCCTCAAGGTGCGCGACCATTTCCTGCGCGAGCTGTCCTCGATCGAGGAAGCCGACCGGCGCCGGTTGACCGACTATCTCTGCGAGCAGTGCCACTTCGTCGTTGTGCTGACGCGCGACATCGACCGCGCGCATCGCCTGTTCACGGTACTCAACGAGCGCGGGCGCGTGCTGCAGCGCAATGACATCCTCAAGGCGGAAGTCCTGAAGAGCGTTCCCGAGGAGCGCCGCGCCGAGGCGATCGACAAATGGGAGAGCGCCGCGCGCCTGCTCGGGCCGAGGTTCGAGACGTTCTTCAGCCACGTGTTCGCGCTCTACGGCCGCGGTGATACGAAGATCATCGCCGGCGTCCGCCGCACCATTCGCGAGGTGGGCGGCGCCGAAGCCTTCCTCAACGAGATCGTCTGTCCGTTGTCCAAGGCGTACGCGACGATACTGCGTGCTGCCGACGTCAACCTCAACCTCGACCCTGATGTGCGCCGCTATCTCGTCTATCTCGGACGGCTGCCGGAGAGTGACTGGGCACCGCCGGCGATTCTCGCCGTGCATCAGTACGACGACAACCCTGAGCGCACGAAGATCCTGTTGAAGGAGATCGATCGTCTGGCGCATCTGCTGCGCGTACTCTGCCTCGGTAGCGGCAAGCGCGTTCGCCGGCTTGCCGAAGTCGTGCAGCTCGTCAAGTCGCGTGCGCCGATCAAGCCCGGCGAGGGACCGTTCGCGCTGTCTCGCGATGAGATCCGCAACATCGGCTACCATCTGCGATCGATGTACCGGCGCGATGCGCAGGTCTGTAAGCAGCTCCTTTTGCGCCTCAATGACGAGCTGGCACGCAGCACGACGGTGCTCGATCCGAAGGACTACAGCGTCGAGCACGTGCTGCCGCAGCGCCCCGGCGCGACGAGTGAGTGGCGGCGTTGGTTCTCCGACGCCGAGGCGCGCGAGATGTGCACCGAGAGTCTCGGCAACCTCGTCGCCGTGACGCAAAAGCAGAACGACCGTGCGCGCAATCAGGAGTTCTCCCGCAAGCGCGAGATCTATCGCGGCGGGGTGGACGATCCGCCCGTGCTAGCCATCACCCGCGACGCAGTAGAGGCCAACGTCTGGCGCGCGGAGGAGATTCGCGCCCGTGAGACCAAGCTGCTCAGCCTCATTCGCGACACTTGGGGTGTCGAGGTTGCCGGCATGCAGGGCATGCAAGGCCCGCGCAGCGACGTCGCGTAGCCCTTCCTCGTCATGGCGCCTGCACGGCCATGACGATCGTTGTGCGGAGACGTCACGCAGCCTTCGTAAGCTCACCCGCCAATGCCTTACCAATCAGGCCACGCGTCTCGTTGATGCCGTAGAGCTCGATGAAGCTGCCAAAGCGCGGCCCTTTCTCCTCGCCGAGCAGAACCTCGTAGATGGCATTGAACCACGCGTTCGACACACCTGGACGCTCTGGCGTCGCGCCCTTGGCCTTGAGATCCTGATAGCGCGGCACAGAGCGACCGACGTCGTAGACGATGCCCTGCAGCTCCTCGGCCGTGGCTTCTGGCTTGGCTGCGGCGAGCGCATCCGACAGCGCGCGCAAAGCCGCCGTCTCGACCTCGTCGGCCGGCCGGTACTTCTTGCGCGGCTTCACGAAATCCGCGTAGTAGCGCACCGCGTATCCGGCCAACTCATCGAGGAGCGGGTGCGTCTGCGGGCTGACTCCCTTGACGTGCCGGCGGATGAAGCCCCACAGCACGTCCTTGTCCTCCGCATTCGAGGCGGCAACGAGGTTGAGCATCAGCGCGAAGGTGATGGGCACATTCGCCGGCGGGGGATTGCCGCCATGGATGTGCCAGACGGCATTGTCGAGCCTGCCCTTGTCGTCCTGGCGCGGATAGGCGGCGAGGAGCTGCAGATACTCGTCGACGGCGCGCGGGATGACGTCGAAGTAGAGCCGCTTCGCCGTCTTTGGCTTCTGGTACATGAACAACGACAGACTCTCGGGGCTCGCATACCGCAGCCACTCGTCGATGGTCAGCCCGTTCCCCTTCGACTTGGAGATCTTCTCACCCTTGTCGTCGAGGAACAGCTCGTAGTTGAAACCCTCAGGCGGGGTGCCGCCGAGCGCTTTGCAGATACGCGAGGAAAGCTGCACGGAATCGATGAGATCCTTGCCGGCCATCTCGTAGTCGACGCCGAGTGCTGTCCACCGCAATGCCCAGTCGGCTTTCCACTGGCACTTGACGGCGCCGCCCGTGACCTTGGTCTCGACCTTCTCGCCTGTTTCCGGATCGACATAGACGACGGTACCCTTGCGCGGGTGGCGTTCGATCATCGGCACCTGCAGCACACGCCCGGTGCGAGGCGAGATGGGGAGGAACGGCGAATAGGTGGCGCGCCGCTCGGGCCCGAGCGTCGGCAGGATGATCTCCATAACCTTGTCGTAGGCCTTGAGCATCTTCAGCAGCGTCTCGTCGAATCGGCCCACCTTGTAGGCTTCCGTCGCCGACATGAACTCGTAGGAGAATCCGAAGCGATCGAGAAAGTCGCGCAGCATCGCATTGTTGTGGTGCGCAAAGCTCTCGAACTTCCCGAATGGGTCGGGCACGCTGGTGAGCGGCTTGTCGAGCGCCGCGTGCAGCATCTCCTGGTTGGGCACGTTGGACGGCACCTTGCGCAGCCCGTCCATGTCGTCTGAGAAGCAGATCAGCCTTGTCTTGCGCTTGCCTTCGGTAAGCAGCTCGAACGCGTGGCGCACCATGCTGGTGCGCGCCACCTCGCCGAAGGTGCCGATGTGCGGCAGCCCCGATGGCCCATAGCCGGTCTCGAAGATGACGGTTTTCTCGTCGCCGCCCTTGAGTTTCTCCAGCCGCTTGATGAGCCGACGCGCCTCCTCGAAGGGCCAGGCCTTGGCCTCGGAGAGAGCGGACGAAAGGGCGGCTTCGGCGGACGACATCGCGGTGGCGCTTCTTTATTCGGATGCTGCGGGGAAGTGTGGAATTCGATTGGCCGGAACCCTATGTTCCGGCCGGCTGCCGCGTCAACGTCGTTGCGCGGCGGAGTGCGCCCATGATGCGCAATGACGCGGCACCCGAAGGAACACATAGGGGGGGAGACGAGCCACGTGCAGGCCAGTGCAAGGACCAATGCCCGGCTATCGCCGCAGGAAGCGCTCATCTATGCAATGGTTACGACCGCAGCCGCAGACAGAACGATAACGCAAAGCGAGCTGACCCGCATGCACTCTTTAGTGCGCGAGCTGCCGGCATTCCGTGGTCTCGACGATTCATGGTTCGGCCGTGAGGCCCAGGAATGCGGGAAGATCCTTTCCAAGCCCGAGGGCGTCGATAAGGTGATCCGGCTCATTGCCGAGGCGTTGACGGGCGAGTTGCGCGAGATGGCATACGCCCTCGCGGCCGAGGTCGCCGCGAGCGATCTGGCGATCAAGGACGATGAAAGAAGCTTCCTTGCGCTGCTCGCCGACGGCCTACAACTCGACGAGCTCGTCCGCGCTGCACTGCAAAGATCGGCCCACGTGCGCCACCGGCCGATTTAGATGACAGATCGCCAACAAAGTGTACCGCGAGCCTCAGCAATGCCGCTGCTGCAGCGCAATGCGTTTCTGGGATAATAACAATTGCTTCCGTAACCTATTCTTTATGGGAATTTGTGATCGAATTGTGCGTCCCCGGCGGACCTGGAGCCAAGGCTTTCTGTCCAATGAACGCGCGAGAAGCTGTCTCCGACTTGGAACATGCGCCGCATACGCCCATCGCGCTCGCCGATGAGAGGGGACGGCTGCACGGGTGGTCGCCGGCATTCGCCGATGCCTGCGCGCTGACCACTGCTCAGCTCCGTGGCCTGAGCATCGGCGATCTCTGGTCCGAGCTCGATGCGCGTCGCTGGGGTGAGGTGTGGAGCAAGGTCCAGACCGACGGGTCGGCCTTGATCATTCCCGTTGAGCCGCGCTCGAAACCTGGGGCGAGTGAGTTCGTAGAGCTGGAGCTCGACCGCTTCGTTTGCGAGGGCACGACGCTCGCCAAGATCGAGATCCGCCGCGCGACCGCCTGGCGCCTGCATCTTATGCAGCAGGAGATGCTGCAGGCGATGGCCTATGGCGCGCCCCTGAAGGGCATCATGGAGGCGTTGTGCCGAAAGGTCGAGCTTCTGGTGCCATCGGTGATCTGCTCCGTGCTGGAGGTGGACCGCGAGGGGCGGCTTCGCCATCTCGCCAGTCCCAGCCTTCCGCAGCACTACTCGGCGGCGGTCGATGGTTCCCCCATCGGCCCTGTGGCCGGCTCGTGCGGGACCGCCGCCTACCGCGGGGAGCCGGTCGAGGTCGCCGACATCGCCACCGATCCCCTGTGGCACGAGTTTCGCCACCTCGTCATTCCACTGGGCCTGCGCGCCTGCTGGTCGAGCCCGATCAAGGCTTCTGATGGCCGCGTCATGGGAGCCTTCGCGTTCTACTATCCGCGCTCGCGGGGGCCGACGCGTCTCGAGCGCCAGATCGTGGCCACCTGCCTGCACCTGTGCGTCATCGCCCTCGAGCACGAGGAGACGCGCGCCCGCGCCTACGAATATGCTTTTACCGATCCGCTGACGCGCTTGGCGAACCGCGCTCGCTTTCATCAGCGCCTCAGCGAGAGCCTGGCCATCGTGGCCGAGACTGGTCAGCGCGTCGTCATTCAGTACATCGGTCTCGACCGTTTTCGATCCGTCAACGAGATGCTCGGCTATGCGGCCGGAGACGAGCTCCTGAAGTCCGTTGCCAATCGCCTGATGAGCGTGGTCAAGGACCACGACGCGGTGGCGCGCATCGGCGGCGACGAGTTTGCGCTCATACAAGTCGGCGAGATGAGCGAGGAGGAGATCGCCAAACGGGCACGGCGCATCATCAACCTTGTGGCTGAGCCGGTCGTCGCCTCAGGCCAGCGCGTCCAGTTGGATGCCAGCATCGGCATTGCCATCGGGCCTACCGATGGAAATTGCGCCGACGATCTTATCCAGGACGCTGCCCTTGCCATGCGCCGCGTGAAGGAGCTGGGGCGCGGGGCTTACTTCTTCTATCAGAAGGAGCTCAACGAGCGCATGCAGCGTCGTCGGCGCGACAAGGCCGATCTGCGTAACGCCCTATCGCATGACCAGTTTGAGCTTTACTACCAGCCGATCTTCGACCTGCAGAGCGGGCGTATCGAGCTGGCCGAGGCGCTGCTGCGCTGGCATCACCCCGAGCGCGGGATGGTCCTTCCATCTGAGTTCATTCCCCTTGCCGAGCAATCCGGCCTGATCGAGCCGATTGGTGCCTGGGTGGTGCGCAAGGCGTGCCTTGCCGCCGCCAAGTGGCCTTCGGACATCGCGGTGGCCGTCAATTTGTCGCCGGCGCAGTTCGGCACGCCGGGGCTGGTGGAGACGATTGCTGCAGCCTTGGAGGACTCGGGCCTCGATCCGTCGCGTCTGGAGCTGGAGATCACCGAATCCGTGCTCCTCGGCGACAGCCCGGTGAACATCGCCATCTTGGACCAACTGAGCGACATGGGAATCTCCATTGCGCTCGACGATTTCGGCACCGGCTATTCCTCCCTCAGCTACCTGCATCGCTTCTCATTCGATCGGGTGAAGATCGATCACTCGTTCATTCGCGATATCGCGCACAACGAAGGATCGCTGAAGATCGTGCGTGCCATCGTGATGCTCGCCCACAGCCTCGGGCTGAGGGTCACGGCCGAAGGCGTCGAGACCGACGAGCAGCTTGCCGCCGTGCGCGGCGAGGGCTGCGATGCCGTGCAGGGGTACTACACCGGCATCCCGGTCCCGCTTTGCGATTTCCTCGAGCGCCTGGCCCGGACTGGTGGCACCTGTGTTTCCGCCGCCTGACGGCAGAAAGCCCTCGAACTGGCCTCCTCAAAAGGTTACAATGTTGCATCTCGCCGCTCGGACGGCGCACCAATAAACGTGGGAGAAAACGATGAGATTGCCGGTTGCCGCACTGATGCTGTCCACGACTTTCCTGCCGCTGGCCGGGAGCGCCGAGGCGGCGAGCCTTGCATCGGGCAAGAAGCTTGAGGTGCACGTCGACGAGGCCAAGGTCGACGTCGAGAAGAAAGCACTCTGGGCGCAGTTTGGCGGCTGGTGCGCAATTGCCGAATGGCACCCGGTGATCAAGTCGTGCGAGGCGACGAAGGAAGGTGACGCCGAGTTCCGCACGCTGACTCTGCAGGACGGCGGCAAGATCAAGGAGAAGCTGCTCGGCACCAACGGCGAGAGCTATCGCTACGCGATTATCAAAAGCCCGCTGCCGGTGAAGAACTACGAGGCACAGTTCTCCATCACGCCCGATGACGACGATCTCGATGAGGTCAACATCGTATGGGCTGCCACCTACGACGCCGCCGACGGCAAAGAGGATAGCGAGGCGCGCAAGACCATCGACGGCATTTTCAGGGACGGCATTTCCAGCATCAAATCCAAGCTCGGTGACAAGGTCGTCGATAGGAAAAAGAAGAAAGACGATTGAGTCGAGCGGACCCTAGCCGACGCCTTGTGCAAACGCTCGGACAGCATCGGCTGCCAGCGCCAGATTACCGCTGCGCGTGAAGCCGCTGCCGCCGCGCGGGCCGAGGTCGTGATCGCCGTCTCCTGCCCACACCAGTCGGATGGCCGGCGAAAGCTTGTAATTTTCGACCTCGGCCTTCGACCCGAACGGGTCACGCTCGCCCTGCACGATCAGCGCCGGGCAGCGCAAGGCTTCAAGATGTGCCGTGCGCAGGTTGTCCGGCTTTCCGGGCGGGTGGAACGGATACCCGAGACAAACGAGCCCGCCGATGCTCCCTGCGGAGAAGAGTTCACCGGCGACGAGGCTCGCAACGCGCCCCCCGAGCGACTTGCCGCCAATAATTAGCGTTTGATTCACAGCGATTTGCGCCTGCAGATCGCTCACCGCACGTAAATACTCGCTAACGAGCTTTTCGGCGCGCGGCGGCGGCCGCCGCTTTCCATCCCGGCGTCGCGCCGCCATATATTCGAACTCGAATCGCGATACCTGCAGCTCCCTATCAGTCAGGAGCAGCGCCATCGCGTCGAGGAAGGGGCTCGTCATAGCCGCCCCGGCGCCGTGCGCCAGCAGCAAGTGAGTGCGCGCTTCGCGCGGCCCTTGCGGCAGAAA